>Ga0126342_10001995_pt1 | contig 30713 bp, 30 predicted proteins | sample Cyp1metagenome_FD_92528 | JGI IMG/M metagenome (GOLD analysis project Ga0126342, IMG submission 92528) | Coral microbial communities from Lord Howe Island, Old Settlement Bay, Australia - Cyphastrea 1 metagenome | ecosystem: Host-associated > Invertebrates > Cnidaria > Coral ...
ACTACAACTCCACTACGCTACAACTACAACTACAGTTGCAGTACATCACACTACATCCAGCAGTTGTGGGTGAGGTGACCACTGCAACCATTGCAACCATTCCAGCAAACACAACTCCAACCAACTTTCGGTCAATCAGTGGCTTCGCTCTGCCATCCCTGATTCGCAACAACCAACTTCTCCTATAGGTTTCCTATTTTTGAAACTTCCGCCACCGCCTTGTGCGGTACTACTGGTATCATATGCATAACATATATAATACATATAAAACATTTAATACTTGATACATAGAAACAGCAACCACTCAACCCACTGCGCATTTCTGATTAAGTTTCGCTGGTCATTTGAAAGAGCTAGCGGCAGAGTTGGTCTCGGTAGCTGGTTGTGGTAACTCCGAATACTTCATGACTTCTACATTTATTCATTATAGCTCATTGCTTTTGGTCATTCATGATTTCTTTTGACACTATTTTGGTCCCATTCGCCAGATTCACCAGATCGCCAATTTTATGGATTTCGCATGCCTCCACAACTTGAGGATGTTTTCCTCACTTCTCACCGGCAGTCTGCCATGCTGCTTCAAACCAACATGGCAGCTCATTTGCGGAACGAGATCAAGCAGCGCATGAAACTGGAAAGGAAGGTGCCTTTTCAAAACTTGCAAGCTGAGATGCTGATCATCGCTGTTCCGATCATCACTGTTCCACTGTTCCAACAACCAATTTCATGTGCGTTTGTCAATCGTTTCATCCACTGATAATGTGACAGTACACACCACATTCAGCAGACTCTTGTGACAAATGGGATGACCATATCAAAGACTTTCAAGTTTGATCGCGGAAGTAATGGTTGGACCCGACATTGCGAGACTAACATGTGTGACAAGCTGCTAAGGTGCAGGAAGTGATTGCCGGGAGGGATGCTCAAAAGAATCTGGCCTGAGAAATTGAGGGTGAACGGTCGGGAGCATCAGCCATGATATGTTTGTTCAACGAGACACCCCAAGAGACCCCTGGTAGCGAATGGCAGGGGTAAGTCTTTGGGTCACATATTACACATATGGCACATATGCTCCCCTGTCAGGTTTGGCTATCCCGGCTATCCCAGTCTCATGAAATCACAAGTTGCTTCGCTTACTTCGCTTCAGGTTCTGGCGCCCTGATGATTATCAAGATGCTTCGGTCGAATCCCGGGCCTGTTTGATTTGCCAGAGAAAAACATGGTCGAGCAATGGAACATATCGGAAAACACATCATTTTGCAGATTTTTTGGATGCTTGATGTTTTACTGTTGCATTTTACACATGGAAACCGCTGGAATCCATTGGAATCCCTCCATTGGAATCCCTCCTTTCTTGATTTCCAAAACTGGCCAAAATCACAGGTTTTCTTCTCTCACAAAGTTCATTTTTGGCCAGGAAAGCTTCCATGCCTACCATGCGAAAGGCCGGGCGGGCATTGAGCACATGCTGAAGAGGGCACGGAAGTTGGGCGTCGACAAAATGATGCTGCTGGTCAATCAGGCGGGGACCAGAATGCAAGAGATGTGTTCTTCAACGATGTTACTTTTCTACTGCCAACAATACTCAGGGACAGGTTTTGACTGGAATTTGGTTGGGGCCAAAAAATCAGAGACGGACTAGTAAAACTATTGTGTATCTCCTGGCTTTCATGCCAATGAATAAAAACACGGCTTAGGTCCCAGGGAGCTCAACCCCATACCACAAGTGGAAAAGACACTTTGTGCAGGTGGACATGGCCTTTCACAAGCGGCCTTTGGAGCAGGAGGGGGTTGTGCACACGTTTTCGACGTTTCCGTTCACCAAGGAGGTCGTTGCAAACTTGTGGATGTTGACTCTCCAAATTTGATCCAAGTTGCAGTACATCGGAGGCTTTCAAGTTTTTCCGACGGAAACCAGGTGTTGATCTTTCAATATTGCAGGGGGGAACATATGTTTAGGGCCGTGCCTCGCATTCCTCATGTGTTGAGTGCAGATTTTGCATTTGACACCACCCCACACCACGCCATATTTCCCGTAGTTGCCGAGGCGTTCGATCATGAGGTTTCGAATTTGAGCTTGGCGGCTGTCGAATCAGGTGAGGTTGGTGGTCGTTGGTGGCAGTTTTACATGGTTTCTGTATGTTTCTGTAATGCTTAAGTGTGGTTTCTATTGTTCTTATGGTGGACAATCAGCAGAGAGATTTTAAACTTCACGGTGGGCTACCTGCAAAAGCTGTCTGAAATCGGCACAGGTGACTTCTGGGATGACTTGGCAAAGGTCTTCGACTGCATCGGATATGGCGCGCGCTTCACCTCCACGGGCTACTCCTACAGAGCCATGTCTGATTTATGCCTACAATCTCTTCTTACGAACAGTCATTTCCAGTAGAACCACATAGGAATAGATCAATTACAGTGTTGCGGCAATACAGAAGAACCCGACCACTGTGGGAATGTTGCAGAATTCATTCTTGAGGGAATTTGACATGCTGAAGTGCGTGAGGACCAGCTGGTATCTTAGGTTTTAACGACTACGTATCTTTGGCGCTCGGGCTGTCGGCCGGCGATAGTGCTTCTCTTCGTGGGCTCATCGAAATGCAAGAACTTACCGGCCTCTCGGATGGACGCAGGGGGCCTTGGCCGTGAGTTTGTTCATGTTTGTTCATATTTGTCTATCATATGCTAGATATGTTAGGAGGAGATGATCCGACCATCGACAATGAATTTGTTACATTCTCTTACTATCCTCGGGTTTGACTCTGAAATGTGGGAAGACAGAATCACAAACCCGAGGTGGTTCAGGGAAACTGTTTAAACAAATTGGACGAAGACCACACCATGCCGCACCATTGAAGAGTGCTTTGTTCCAGTTCCATTTCTTTTCGATCTTTTCGCTTTGTCGCCTCACCCCACAAAGAGGGCATGAAGTAATGGTCACCACTCCCTTAGACGTGTGGGCAGAAAGCGAGAGTGATACCAACCATATCACCTGGCACAGGCTGTCTCACCCGACCATAACTCATAGCTGTAGTTGCTTAAGTGATTTCACCTTGATATACCTTGATCACGTTGCAGTCTTGCCCTCAATCCACGCCCGGCGTTTCTTGTAATTTCATCAGTTTTGTTCAGAAATGTGGGGCTTGGTTGATAGCAGGAAGCGTTGTGCTACCACCAACGCATGATTCTGACGCTGAACAATCATTTCTAGCAATACACCGTCATCAGACCGCCAGAACCCTCTTTAGACCTCTGCAGTTTCTTCTTGTTCTTGTTGTTGTTGTTGTTGTTGTGGCCCCAGAAGTCCTTCATTGCAAACTAAAGACATCATAAAACAGAGTCTCATTAATTACTTCTCATTATTTAAGTTTTTTTCATTGTTTCTCATTATCTCTCATTCCGAATTTCGCAGTGTCTCTGAGTTTGGGCCTCGATTTACGCGGCTTTTGCGGTTGGAGCATGCACCGATATATTTTGGGTCGGAGCTCAGGCCAGACGACCGCCGTGGTTCAAGTTTTCCGGCGAAGAAACAACGAATAAACCGAATCGAACCGAATATTTGGGAACCGAATATTTTGAGATGAGTTTCTTTGCCCATTTTTCTGTTTCTTGTCGCATTGGTGTCCTTTCGTCTGCCTCTCTCTCTCTTGCCTGCCTTCCTGCCTTCCTGCCTTCCTGCCTTCCAGCCTGCCAGATATGGAGTTTCCGCCTTGGCAGGAGATTAGTAGGGCATTATGGGTTGCCTCGAACACTGAGTTTACTCGGGAGCACATTGGGTTCACTGGTTCACATTGAATCATTGGGTTCTGGGAAAAATCCACGACGCAGGCATCGATGACTGCGAGCTTTGGTTGCGGATATCCAAGACTCTCAGTGACCGTTGGATTCATTGCCGCAGCACTCTCCAAGTGGTACAGTCCGTTGGTCTGTCCTTTTGGGCCGACCTACTTTGGATGGCCAAATATCAAATGCTCACAAGCTCACGGTTTCTATGTGACGACCATTTGCTGCGTCTTTGACTTCCGGACCAATGAACACAATTGCCGCTGAGGTAGGCTCAGTGTGGCTCAGTGTGGCTCAGTGTGGCTCAGGTGACTGAGATGTGTGAGATGTGACTGAGATGTGACTGAGGTCATAGTGTCACAGAGCTCGGTATTTTCCGGTTATTTCCACCGTTTAAACAGTCGGCATCCCGCTGCAGTGCGAGTGCGAGACAAAAGACGTCAGAAATTGTTCTGTTGAACCGTGCAGCTGTGAACCATGTGAACCATGCAGCTCTCAGCCAATTGCATCGTTCCAGTCGATTTCAGATCGAAGATCGATATTTCGATCGAAGATCGAAAAAAAGCATCCCATAGCGTTCCCAAGCGCTATGGCTTTCTCTCCCTTGTCCCAGGATGATGGATTTGTTCTCTTAGATTCTGTGCAAGAGTCAGAGTCAATGCAGCGAAGATGTGTCGAAGGTTCCGAAGACCGGCCCAAACGTTGAGATCGTTGAGATTTTCGAAGTCATGTCGTTTTTCTCGTTTTTCTCGTTTTTCCCCGTGCGAATCTTGCTATGGTTTGTGGCCAGAGTGGCACTGAGCAGACTGTGCTTTGACAGCCGGCCTGAGTTGAAAGACTTAATCGACGCAGCTGGCAATTCTTATCCCATAGGGATTTGGGTCAATGACTGGGCTACTGGTCATCTCACTGCCAGAGTAGTACAAATCGTGATTAAGGACCGAGCATACCGAGCACGAGCATGACCTACATGATGATTGCATGATGTAAGATGATACAGTAAAAGAAATATGATATTGCAACATGATTTACAATCAATCTTATATACATATGACAGCGTATTTGGTATTCTGACTCTCTTTTGTCACAGGCACCCACCCTACTATACTTGTGTGTAGCGTGACAGAGCCGACAGAGTTTGAATCAAGAACCGACAAATGAAGCAACATGAGTCAACATTTGTTTCAGCAGATGTGTGTCTTTATGTGATGGATGATGATTGATATGATTTATGACTATTTATGATGACTTAATGATTTAATGAATGATTTATTGTGTGCGTTTGTCGTTTTGTGGTCCTTTCGTTCCCAATTTGGAGGAGAAGTTGGGCTACAACGTGGAGCTGAAGGGTCCTGGCGCCTTGACCCTGGACGGTTTCTTCGCCTTGACAGGATGCACATCGCCCAGCGACCCAACGGACCATGGCTGTGGAGATCCTGTAGATCGTGTCACCGACGTCCACATCAACGTGGAGGTTTGGACATCGTTTTACCAACTCGTTTGGGACGAGCTTCAACGGAAATATCCAGACAGGGCTCCCAGGAATCTCGGGAATATGGGTTACTATGGATCAACAGCATTTTACGTTCCATCAGGAGTTCAAGAAAGAGCATATGATGCTGAAGGTATCAACTTGGACTTCTACCGAGACTACAACTCTTCAAGGGAGAATCCAGGTAGACATTTTGCGAACCCTGGTGATATCAACGTGTCTTACTTGCTTCCATGCACCGAGACCGCGTTGATGTTGAATGAGGCAGGACCTTGCGGGCTGGGTGGTGTTTCAGTTATGATTCAGGAATATTTATGTTTCAGTTATAGTTTCAGTTATCAAAATTCATGGGTTGGTGTGCTTTCAAAGCCGATCACCGGAGGTGATGAGCAACTACTTGGACCTCACAGGTGATTTGGAAGGTGTCAGTGGCACAGCACCTGACTTGACCGGCAAGTGCTACGACGCATATTTTTGGCTTGCCCCTGGGTGCAGAACACAGCCATCAACTTGCCTGATTTGGTTCACCGGTGGCAATGGATGGGGCATGTTTGAATTGCTTCTGAAAGCAACAGCGTACAACATGCCTGTGGCGACGGCAGTGGCATCGAGCTTTGCGAACTATGGCTTGGTGCCCAATTCCTATGATGTGATGCTGTACTGGTGGGTTCCAGATCCCACTTTTTTGAGGCGCTGCTGGGGCCGCTGGGGAACTTGGATTGGTCTAATCAGGTCTTGGCAGGATCCTGTGAATCGATGTGAATCGATGTGAATCGATGTGAATCGTGTCATTTTGTCATGGAATCTGATGGGATCTGATGGGATCTGATGTTAGCATTTGGTAGTTTTGATATGTTTTGATATGTTTTCTGAGATGTTTTGATATGTTTTGATGTTCTGTATCTGGAGCTGCATGTGCAAAACGATCCAGGCTGACACCCATGAAGATCACGTGCCTTGGAATCAGTTGACATGACATCAGTGACATTGTTGCAGACATCGAATAGAAGGACTTGAAGGAACTGAAGCCCTGGGAAGACAGCGGCATGCTGTGGCATGATGTGACATCATGTGACATCATGTGACATCATGTGACATCTTGTGACATCTTTAATCTCCCAGCCGAGGTTCCCTGAATACGATCGAGCCGCATGGGCCAAAGGAGATAGCCGTACGGCTGCACGTGATGTGTCCCTTGACAAACACGTGAGTCAGGATTTGGAGAGTTTGGCCCCAGAAGTCGTTGAACTGATCTCCAGACTCACTATGAGTCTCAACACTGTGAACAATCTGATGCTGAACCAGCTCGACACGGGAGACTCCAACTTCGATGTGGCTTGCCGATGGCTCAAAGAGAATGAAGCATCTTGGTCTTCGTGGCTGCCGGAAAGGGGCAAGTGCTTCTCTCAATTTGGCATGTACAGCGATGCTTGCCATATATTCTTTTCTAGAAATGGGTTGGGAAGGTTGGGATGTTGTGGGATGATTTACCGTACGTATTTATAACAAGGTGCCTGAGGTTGTTTCCTCATCGACCTGAACCAAGTTCTATGATTTGTATTGATTCGGGTCAACCGCTTGCAGAGGTTGAAATGCATGCGAAAAGATTGATTTGAGACATTTGCTTTAGAAATGGTTGGAGTTTCACAGTCACAGCGGTCATTGAAACCATTGTGCTCACTTCCCGAACTATTCACGACAGTGGGATCTGTGCAATGCAATATGAATCTCAGGAACGGACGGAGACGTTCTTGATGCAGCGCAATGATTCTGATTCTGCTATAACTTGTAGAGCCTGTCCTTCAGGCCCTGTCAGTGCAAACATGCTGTGTGTGGATGTGGTCCTGCAGTCATTTGTGCTTTGCCGGCATAGTGTGGTAATATTGCAAAGTTATGACCATTATGACCGACCCAGCAACAATCGAAGCAACATAGCAAGAGACACAATTACCCACGACTTCGCCAATATGTTTTGGGCATTGTGCTGCTATAGGCTATAAGGCTATAGTTGTGATTGTCCGCACAAGTGCAATGCTCAGAAGTTCAGGGTGCTGCGTCAGGCTTTTACTCATCTCGCCTCGAAGATGATCAAGGCCAGTGGACATGGCATCATCTTTGAGGATCATACTGATGCGTTTGCATGGATTTGAATATGATTCGAATGCTTTCAATAATTCAGATCATTCAAAAAGATCATTCAAACATATTGAACTGAGCTCCTCTTTAACCTCGTTCAACCTTGTTCAGCCTTGTTTAACCATGTTCGATGTGTCCTTGTCGACATGTGAGCACTTGCGTCACCACTGCGACTGCGTGTACTGCGTGAGGCATCACCTTCATTTGCCTGCCGTGTGGGAGTGGAAGCTTCCAAGCTTCAGGAGCCGCGACTTTGTGCAACCGCTGCCCAGTTGGAGCGTACCAGAACGAGACAGCCAGTCTTTCGTGCAACCGCTGCCCAGTTGGAGCGTACCAAGATGTGGAGGGAGGAAGTCTCTGCAAAATGTGTCCTCCGGGTACAAGCACTCGACTTTTGGGATCGGTCTCCATTTCAGATTGTGGTTGTGAAGCTGGATCCATCAACATTGCGAAGAGTGGCACTTTCGAGTGCGTTCGATGCATGTCTGGCTTGGACTGCCCGTTCTCATCTACACTGGAGGATCTCAAGAGTGGACAATCGAGTAATGGTCCGGATTTTGTTCCTTGGTGAATGATCAGCCGACCTTTGATTCACCAGGCTATGGCATGCTATGGCCGTATATATAAGATTATGTCAGAACCATCATGAAGCATCATGAACATCGATCATTCATGATCATTCCAAACGTTCCAAAAATTCACCAGGCATCATTTCTAAGATGAACCTGTGACAGCCAAGGTTCCGAGAATTCGAAAAGGCTACTATACAACTCTGGAGGAGACCGGCCCCAGGGACAACCAGTTGTAGCCAGCGAAGCCAGTGAAGCCGGGGGAAGTGATGTCTGACGTTAATTGAAATCTTTCGGACCATGCGAGAAATGTGCCGATCTGGCTGAAACCGCACAATCCCAATAAAAGATATAAAAGCACAGCATCATGTGTTTTTGAAAACACGAAATTGCCATGTGATCCTCATTTTACGAACAAAGAAACGGAAACAGCATGGATTTCAGCTTGGATTTCAGTGATATGCTGCGATTCGCCTGCGATTCGGAGATTCTGCAGGAGCCTTTGGAGGTTCTTCAGTGCAGACCCGAATCCTCGTGTCCAGGTGGAGCTCCAGGCGCGGAATTTTTTCTCGATTTCTGAGAGCACTGTAACATCCGATGCATGTTTTATACAATAGAAATACGTATACATTCATATATACACATATATACATACATATACATATATATATATACACATCTATATATATATATGCACATATATACATATAATAATTGTAGAGCTTCGCACACTGGCGGTGCCGGGTTGGGGGCGTTCGTGGCTGTCAAGCTGAGGAGTTTGCGTTGGCAGCCCAGGTTTGAACAGGGTTGGCACTGTAGGGAAGCTGAGGGCCCAGAGCAGCAGAGATAGGCCGAAAGTGCGATCTGGCATGATCTGGCCTTCGGCCTGCGGCTGCCTTTGCCTAACGCCACTTTCTGAACCGACAAGAAACTAGCTCCAAATTGGAGCCTCGCCACACCGAAACACGAGGTCTCCAAAACGCTGGCTTCGCCGCTTGCTTTCTTCTTCCGTCTAGCTTCCTTCCATGTCTTGCTGGCTCCTGCCTCTTGCCTCTTACTCTTTTCCGTGCTTTCTATACTCTTGCTCCTTCTCTTGGCCCCTCTTCTCTGACGCCCTCCCCTACTGTCGGCAGGGTTCGGCGGATTATAATATAATTATATTATAATTATATATGAAAGCTGTGCAGCTTGATTCCTTCCGATTCACATGAAACATTTTTTCAACCATTTGATGATTTATATTAATGCTCTACCTGATCCGTTTTTTGATTTTGTATAAGAATTTATCCGCATCATATCACCAGGTTAGACCCTTATTTTCTGCATTTGGCTGGTGCTCATTTTGTGCCCCTGGTTTGTGCTCACTGTCACTGCCCCGGGGGTAGATCAAAAACAAAACACATATATATCATATGAATCATATGGATATAGAATGATATAGATATCAACAGATCATGGAGATACATGGAAAATCATGGAAACATGTAGAGAGTGTTTGATCTGTATATGATGTGCATCATACTATGGCCATTATGCAGAGGTAGTATGGAAGGCTATGATATGTTTCTGTATATTGTTGAAAATACCAGGTTGATTGTTCAGAAACGGCCGTTCCGGAAAAGTAGGCCCGATGATTGGCTAACAAATTCTCAAGGCACTTGTGGCGCGTCGAGCCAAAATGAGCCTAGAAAGGATTTCACAAAGGATTTCGTCAAAAAAACAGATCAAACATATTCATTATTATGCATTCCACAACGCTGACAGGAAGATGCAACAAAAACCTTGTTGGGACGCTGTGCGCCGTTTGCCTTGAAGGGGAGACACAAACCTTGACCAGCAGTGGATGTGAAGAGTGCGGTGCCGCCGTGGTCGGGTGGCTGTTTGTGATCCCTGTGGTCATGGGGTTTCTTGTTGTCACATATTACTTCACCAACTTGGAGGTTGTGACACAAGCCACACCTTTCAAAGCAGGTGTGATGACATCTGCGATCGCAGTCAGTGCTATGCAAGCCTTGGCACTGGTTGGGCTGATGTCGGTGAAGTGGCCAACTACGTTCCAGGGTGTCTCATCAAATGTGCAAATTGTGTTGCTGGACCTCGATGGGATGGGCTTGAGCTGTTTGTCAGGAAGCGACCCTTTGGCACGCTACCTGATGGTGGTGTTTATCTTCCCAGCCGGCTTGATTTGGATTTTCATGTTTTGGTCTTTTACATTGGCTCTGGCCAAATGTGTAAAGTGGAGATGGTTCAAACCGTGGAAATTGCACTTTACCTTGAACACAGCAGGACTTGGAATGCAGTTAGGTTATGGAACTATGGCTGCCGTAGCTATGAAACCTCTCATGTGCTATAGCCATCCCAATGCTCGTCAAAGCCTCATCACCTACCCGAACCTCTTTTGCGGCGAGAGAGCACACAGTGTCTTGCAAGTCGCAGGGATCAGTTTCCTTACGATCTTTGTGGTGGGTTTTTTCGTGATTTGTTCCTATGCAGCTTACAACATGCCACGGTGGTGCACTTCTGGTCAAAGAGAACGACTGCAGAGTTTTCGTTTCTTCATGGGAAATTTTCGCTTCGACTGCTACTGGTTCATTCTGATAGTGCTACTCCGTGGCTTCAGCTTTGCATTGGCCGTTGTCATTGGAACCAATGTTCCACCTGCACAGACCACACTCGCGAGCCTCATCCTGACCACCTATGCCATTCTGCAGTCGTAGATGCGGCCATGGAAAGTCCCAGTGATCAATGCCACAGATATGCTCGTGAACGCAGGTCTTCTCCTGTTGGTCAACAAAGCCATCCAGATTGACGCTGATGTGGAAAGCCAGTTTGCTGAGACATTCTGCATTGGCCTTCTCTTGTTTCTCAGCTTGGAGAACATACATGAATCACATGAACATATCCAATCACAAAGTTTCACTATGCTAGAATTTCTTGCATGTTCTCGCTACTTGCATCCCACTCGAAACCGCCAGAGAGTCGGGAAAGGGTTGTGGAATTAAGGGAAGATAAGGAATAACAAGGAATGATATGGAAAGATAAGGAAAGGGAAGAGAAGAGAAGATAAGGAAAGTAAAATGGAAGGGATGGAAGGAACGAAACGCGGGGCACAAAGCACACGTGAAGCACACGGCACAACTCCGCCACATGCCATGACGTCAATGTCATCCGATGTCTTAGAGGCAGGCAGTCACTGACGAGGCCTGAGCTGTTTTCGTGCGTTGATTTGTTGGCATGACATTGACGTCAGGTATGTCAGGTATGTCAGGTATGTCAGGTATGTCAGTCGCATTTTTGTTGACCTTTTATACAATTTTATACAGTCTGACTTTACCGCGCGGCCCTGACCCTACAGCGCCGCAGATTGATGCAGATTCTGTATTGCGCATAAGCTCACATTCTCATGGTTTCAAGATGTTTCAAGTCCTTTTTGCTCCAGACTCGTTACAAGTTTGTTGCAACCTACTCGTTTGTCATATAAGAATCCGTAAAAATATGCTGAGTCAGCTGAGTCTTGGTCCATGGTCGCCCCGTTGTTTGTATACCTGGATTGAAACCCTCAAGCAGATAGGGTTGTTTCCTTTGAAGTGGTTGGTTTGCAGAGCTGATTCAAGTCTTGTGTAATGTTGGGATCTTTTGATGCCTTTTGTATTTTTTTCTCACCGTTTTGATGTTTTTTTGCGATTGTTTTGTCTTGTCATTTGCCTCATTTGCTCAAGATTGCTCAAGGATGATTCTCGTTTCCATCATGGTGGCATTCACTCTGAGTGCTCTCGCACTGGTACTGCAGAAATGCGGTGCTGAGTGGAGGCAATTCTTGACGTTGGGAGATGTCGGCAAAGAAAAGGACATCTGCACGGCATTGAAAGTCTGTGCCTCGCAAGAAAAGCAGCACGCTACGTGATGTGCCACAGCATGTGCTAGGCTGCTACACATTGACACGCGGATATGTTCTAATATGTTAATATGTTCTACAATCAATTCATTTCATCGAATTTCATACAATAATATACCTTAGTTGGAAACACGAGGTTCATCAAACTCGAGTACTTGAGCGTATCCAGTAGGCAGGAAACAAGTCAAAGAAGGTCATTAATTTTGAGAGGGTATGACATAATTACACAGCGAGAAATGTTGTGAAGAAATATGGACAGGTAAGTCATGCGTGGCGGTTGGACGAAACACCGCCATTTCTGGTGCAACCCATCCAGAAGTTGAAGGCTTTGTATACAGGAGAAATAGACATGCATTTCCTGTGTGGGAAATTATGGGTTTTTCATATTCAAAGCTAAGTTTGTCCGGCCCAAACCCCGGGTTTGTTCATGCTGCAATTTATACCCATGGTGTGAATTCTTCCGCTGCTTGATTGCTTGCGGTGTAACCATGGAATATAATGTTGGAATATGTTGGATAATTTTTGGAGGGCAAATTGAAAGACAAGTGGGTTCAATGTTAACTCAGAATACGAAGAAAGAGGCCGTGGATGAGTGCAATCAGTGCAATCCTGATTTTCTCAATTCTAGTGTTTGGGAGCTTTTCTGAACTTGAAATATGTGAGGCAAGTTCTGTTTCCAAAGCCCTGTGCATCGCGACAGATGTACAAATTCATGGTGCCGATGAACTTCCCTGCACTTCTGCGCACTTATTCTTTGGGTTTCATAGTGTCGCAATGCTTCACATGTTTTGGCGGCTCATCCAACACTTTTTGACGCCGAGGTGCTGATGATCTCATCAAGATCGAGGAAGGGGAGTTGGCCACGAAGATCAATCTTTCGAACTCTTATGACGTGCAGACTTTGCTCAAATTTATTGATCTGGTCTCGGAGCTCTTTGACAACACGATGCCTGAACGTGTCAGCATGTCAAGAGTTAATCCATCAGTGATGAACCGGCGTTCAATTGCATCAGCAGCTTCCGATTTGAAGTTCCAAGAATCTCAGGGATCCCTTAGCTCGACAGATCCCGCAGATCTGGCAGATCCGGAAACAAACCGGGGATCCATCGTGTCCAATGTGTCCAATGTGTCCAACGTGGAGTCGTCAGGTGCCTGGTCGGATCTGGTCGGATCTGGTCGGATCTGGTCGGATCTGGTCGGATTGCCGTTTGCAAATTTTGCGTTTCATCGAAGTTTGTTCCTTTTGGCCTCGGTTTTGGCACCATTTTTTTCAAGTCTACAGAGTACTCAGGTGCGGCAGACGCGGAAACACATGAAGCACAGGAACCAGAGGCACCGGCACCGGAGCCAGAAGCGCGCAGGAAGATCATTATGGCCTATAGACAGCTTAGCCTTTGAATAACACCGTCGTTCCGTGTTCTGTAATTCATCTTCAGATATCTGCAGCTGGCACGTCAAAGACGGCTCAGCTGCTGTGCCCGTGTCTTCGTAGAAGATCTGTTTATGTTTTGTCGTGCAGATCTAAAAAGTGAGCCTGTGCTGATTGGATGGTCTATGGTCTGTGTGATTTGAATTTGCACTCGTTTGAACATGGTTTAAAGTTGAAAGATGTTGAAAGGTTTATGATTTCCTGGTGATCTTTTCTGGAGATGCAGTGAGATCCTCAGTGAGATCCTCGCCGAGGGCATGGAAGAACCGGAAGCCACGGCATGGACCTTGGAATAGCGTGGAAGATTGGAATGTGTCGTTGCTTCGTTGCCTCGAGGTCGTAGATCCAGGTAGAAACGTTCCACATGTCACCAGTGACCATCAGTGACCCAAACTCTCAAAAGCATGATTTGAAGATCAAAAACATGATGTAAGATATGTATAGATATGTAAGATGACGTGACACCCTGTTCAGATCTTGAAAGCCGTCAAAGTGGAGACTTGGTATCTCATGACGCCAAATGGCGATGGGGTTTTGGCATGTTTTGGCTCCCAGCTCGAAACAGTATCGTATTTGCAGTAAGACATGATACGACATGAGAAGACTGATAAGACGGTTGACATCGTTTGACCATGTTTGACCAATCTCTCCGTGGTTCGGACAAGGTGTGGCAGATGATGTCAAAGACATGCTGTGGACCGTAACAAAACTGTAACAAATCATAACGGCATCAACGGGGTCTGGTGGTTGAAGGATATTAAAGTTATTAAAGTCAGCTTCAAACAGTTGCCTACATGCGACATCATGCGACCATACCACAGAGATTGTCAGCTCCTAAATGAAGAAAACTAGTTTTTGGTCACACTCGGCTGATCAGATTGATCAGGAGCCCTGACTCAAACCATGACGTTTTCAATTGGAAACCAACAATTGACTTGGCGCTGAAAAATCCCGGCATCCAGAAGTACCAAACCTGCAAGCCTGGTCCCAATTTTTTATAATTTTTTGAGACGCTTCTAAGTTGCCTGCCATGGTACCTGGTGTGCGTAGTTCATGGTCTCATCATGGTCTCATACTTCCTGTTGCTTGAAAAGGAGAGCCTTTGTCCCAGCTGCCAGCATTTCGACACAATCAACTCATCGAAGACACTTCCAACATCCATAAGCGTTGCGCCCCAAGAGCTATTGGAGCCTGAAAGCCCTGAAAGCCCTGAAAGCCCTGACGGTCGAAAGGCGAACGGCCGATGGTTTCGGAGCGCGAAACTGTTGGTCCACAGTTTGTCCAATTGCAGCAGTGTCAAGACGTGCAGCAGAGCATGGTCTTTCCTGGCCATTCTTTTTAGGCCTCACCCGAGATTCAGGAAGAGCAGAGCATGGTCGTCAAAAACTCCACAAGAAACGCAATGGAAAGCACTTGCTGATTCCGTTGCTGTGAAATTGGCCCATCTGCGTCAGGTGGAGCTGGTGGAACTCCATCAACTCCGTGCGTTGAGTATGTTGAGCATGTTGAGCAGCCGAGGATCGGAAACGGAAACGCCGTCGGAGACCTCTTCGGTGCTGCTGCTCTCCGCAGACAGCGAGTCCTATTTCCATCGCCCGTCTGTCGCGCCCTTCATCCGCCAACTGCGGTGCTATGCGCAACGCCGCAAGATGCGCCTGGTGTTGGACGGCGGACCTTGGCCTTTGAACTATTTCAACGTGGGTCTTCAAGCAGCGTACACTTGGACAGTCCATTGGACTGCCGGAGAAGCTCGTGAATCCCATCATGCATTGGAGGACATGCGAAATTTGATGGTCGATCTGGTGTCAAAGCGACAGTTGCAACGGGCATCCGAGCTCCTCGGTTGGAAGCGTCTCAATGTTTACTCTGAGGATCCCGCCAAGATGACGAAGATTTGGTCCATCCAGAGACAGTTGGAAGGGAACGCCAGCATGGTGGTTTACTTGGATACTGATGTCATTATTCGCCCAGACAGTTTACACTCAGGTTTGGTCCCACTTTTGTTGCTACACGACTCCACTTCGAAAGCTTGGAATCGTTCAAGCCGACCGGGTCGACGAAGTCGCCCCAGTCGCCCCAGTCGCCCCGGTGATATTTTTGTGCGAGATTCCCATCCAGGCACGGAGTGTGTCAACATTGGTTTCCTGGCGGTGCGGAATACCCGTGCCACACAACTGCTGCTGGAACTTTGGCGACAAAAGACTCATTGGAGTGCTTTTTGGGATCAAAGTGCCCTGGCCGAGTCTTTGTTGGAATTGGTGGGAATGGAGATGCAAAATCGGGGTCAAGTTGGCTACAGATCGCAGTGCTTGCATTTCTTGTTTCCAGGAGAATTTGGAGAAGTGCCGTACAATGCGTATTGTGATTGCTGGCAAGACGCTCTGCGAGACATGATTGGCCCCTATCGTCAGCGCCGGAGCCGAGTGGTGAGTTTTGTGGATCCTGAAGAACTTGACGTAAACTTCGTCCCCAACGACGTCTTTTGGGACCATGGTTTCTCATTGGAAGGAATGAGATTGGTCAGGAGCGACATTAGTGAAATCATGCAACCTTTGATCATTCATTGGGCTGGTGTGAGCAATCAAGACATGCGGCTACACTTTGTCAACGAATATTTGAAGCGACGGTTCAACACCACTTTCTCGAAAGGAACTTGTTCCAGGCTGACGCCACAGCTCACGCCGCTCACACCACAGACGCCGCCACGGTTTTTCTCCCATGGAAGGCTGGTGAGGTGCTGTAGAAATCTGCAGAAAGAGCAGCAGCGCCTTGCGTTGGTCGACTTTCGCCAGATGTGTTACTGGGGCTGCTGTGAATGGAGACCCATCAAGGCAGCGGATTGCCACAGGTTGATGGCACCGAGTCGAAAAAGATGAACCTGGCTGTCAACATTTCTCAACGTATATGTAAGTGATTCAGAGATTCAACATGACTTGGATATGATTTGGAGATTGCTTAATTATATGTTATTAACATATTATTAACATAATAGCCCACGATAGCAACTGGAACTAGCTGTACAGCTAGCATGAGCTGCTTTGGCCTGCGCTGTGAAATCCTTTCCGAAGTCTTCAGCAGCACTGCTCCCTTGCAGGTCACTGCTGAGTGTGGTCACATGTGGTCACTATCTTGGAATCGCAGTTGGGAGACGGTTTCATGATGTTTGTGATGTTTGAGCATAGGCAGACCTTATGCTACAATCCTTGTGTTACTATGACATGTTTCCTCACATTGGAAAATTGCTCTAAACTAAGCCCCGAATATGTTGTGAGGATGTTCTGGATATAGGCTTGATGTAGGCACTTCGTTTGTAAGTTTTGTGGACTTCTGTGATTTGCCAGCTGCGCAGTCAGGAAGTTCTTTTTGTAGCTTGAGTGAGCATGCTCAATGTTGCTGTCCACCCGTCGAGCCCCACATGAGTTTCCCTCACCACGCATCGGGTATGATGAAATCATGTCATTCAGAATTCTGCCTTTGGGCCATTCATGGGCTGCTATAAATCAAAATGACATAAAATGACCATAATTAAATGATATTAAATTATTAAATGACCCCAGATGTTTGATGATGTTTTCAGATTGGTCCAGAAGAGAAAGTCGCTGGAAAGAATTCACTTGACAGCAGACGGTTGTGAGGCCCAGCTGCCGATGAGACTGTGCACGCAATGCTGAGACTGAAAATGATGCTTGCCAACAATGAAGCAACATGAAGCAACATGAAGCAGCTATTTCAATCTATTTCAATCTATTTCATATGTTTCTGAATGTTTCCCAAAAAATCCAAAAAGCCTTCGAGATAGAAATCCTGTTCCATCCTGTGGTCGAGGCCCCGTTGCTCAAGGGTCATATTATGAGAGAGACAGACCAAACTGCAGCTTATTTAACCTACGTATGTTAACGTTTTTCTTTATTTTCAAAGCTCTCAGCCGGCAATAAAACAAAGGAAAAGGGGAAGCCTTTTGATCCTTCGTGAGTATTTGAGTTGTGGGGTAGCTGCACTCAGACATGAAGCTTTTGGAGCCAGGAAATGCATGGAAATGCCATACGTCACAAAAAGGTCACATTTTGAAAATAGTTTTGACATGATCGCTGTTGAGTGCGATGTTGGGAGGTGCACAGGCATGGCAGCACAGTGCAACAGACAGTTGATCTTGAAAGATACTCGACATGAACTGAACTGACACGATGGTATGATATGGATTGATATGGATTGATAATGGTATAATGTCCCGTTTTTCCACGTGGTCATTCCATGTCATTCCTACTTCACCTTGAACTGTTTGTTGAGAAACAGGCAGCCGCAGCTGTCTGTGCCATTGTCTCAGGGGAGTGTTCCACGATGTTCCAGACATTTCTACAGGAGTCTTTCACAGATCAATCAGCATACAGACTTGAGGCTGAGACTCGAGATGAAACAGACAAGGTGAGGACCACTGTTTTCTCACTGCTTTTCAGACCTAGCTGATCCTAGCTGCATGTTTAATGTGAACCGTACATTCTGTTCATCAATGTGATTTCAATATCAAAGTAGATTCACATCAAAGGTGTTTTTTTCATGGCAACGTCAATGGCAAACGGACACAGAAATACACAGAATGCGAGGCGAACAAAGAGTTTGATCGATGGAGTGATGACGACACTCCACAGGCCACCAAGTGCAAAGTCGACCTTAGCAGTCCATCGCAACTCATGGGCAAAAATGGACCATACAATTACAATCCTGTGTAAGTAACATTAAGATTAATTGACATTCATTAATGAACATTAGTTAACATCAATAAACATTAGTTGACATTAATTAATTAGCATTAGTTAACGCTAATTAAGATTAATTGACATTAATTCCCAGCAATTTACGTTAAGTAACATTTCCCACTAGTTGACACTATTTGACACTAATTACCAATAATTAACATCACTTAACGTAAATTAACATTGATTAACACTATTTTACATTAGTTAACAGTAACTGACATCAATGAACGTGAATTGACATGAATTAACACTAACTGATATTTATCAACATTAAATGACATTAATTCATTAAAACATGCGTTAACATTAATGGTTTTTAACTAACATTAACCACCATTAATTAACATTAATTGATATTGTTTGACATTAGTTACCATGAATTAACATGAAAGAACACTAGTTGACCTTATTTAGCATTAATTGACATTAGTTACCATTGACTGACATTAGGTGGCATTAATAAACATTAGTTAACGCTAAGTACCATTAACTGACATTCACTGACATTAATGGACATTAGGTAACATTAGTTTTCATTAACAATAGTTAACATTAATTGGCATTAATCAACATTAATTGACATTAATTGGCATTAGTTATCATTATTTTTGTGATTTTAGCGTCCTCTGTTACAGTAGCACGATTTTAGGCACGATTTGGCGCACGAAAAATTGCAGAGAAAAGGCATGATATGCTGCACGAAAAAAGTCAAAAAAGAGCACGATTTGGTGCATGAAATGCCGAAAAAAAAAGCAATTTGGCGCACGAAAAAATAAACAACACATGTCATGTGTGTTGCATGGGGAAATGCAAAAAAGACGTTTTTCTGGTGCCCAAAATGGGGCACGATTTGAAGCACGATGAATTTAGATCTGTTTTCCACGCCAACCCAGAGGTTGGCGCAAGCAAAGATAAATTTTGCGGCGCTGATGTGTGACAACCAGAAATTGCTGCACTTGAGCTGGATGGACGGGCGTTGTAGTCCAAAGTTTCCTAGGTGTTCCCAAACTCAGGATTTCATGGCACCATTTGGGGGGTCTGTTTGGTAAGACAACCTTTTACTGACTGCGACAGAGCAAGGCAAAGCCTCAACATTAATTAACATGAATTAACATCAAAGAACATTTAGTAACATTAAGTAATATTAAGTAACATTAAGTAACATGAATAAACCTTTATTTCACAATTAATAGACATTAATTAGGATGAATTGACATTAGTTCACACTAATTGACAGTATAATCAACATACTTGACAGGCATTGACTCAACTGGCAATAAATGACATTGGTACATTGACATTAATTCGCATTCATTGACATTGATTCACATTAATCGACATTAACTAACATTCATTGACATCAATTTACATTAATTTACATTAATTGACAGTAACCAACATTAATTGACATGCATTGACATTTACTGACATTCATTGACATTAGTAAACATTAATCAACATCAAACCACACAAAGTGACATTAATCAACATTAAACTAACATTAAATAACATGAATTAACATTTATTGACATCATTCGACATTAATTCACACTAATTGACATTAAGTAACATTTTTTGACAGTAATTCACATTAGTTGACAGTAATCAACATTTACTGACATTAATTGACAGTAACTGACACTAATTGACATTAGTTAACATTATCTAACATTAATTCACATAATTGAGATTGGTTAACATTAATTAACATTCATTATCATTTATGGGCTGAAACTGACAGTAGTTAACATTAGTTATTAACATTAAGTAACATTGATTCTGCATTCATTGACATTAACCACATGAAGACTCATTTATTGACATTATTCAACATTTATTGACATTAATTGGCTCTAGTTAGCATTAACTGACATGAGCTAACTTTTTTAATACTCACTAACAATTGTAAACATATGTAAACATTAGTTGACATTAGTTAACATAAATTAGCATTAATTGATTTTGATTTACATTGATTGACAACTGCTGCCATTACTGGACTTTTTTAAACATTAATTGACATTAGTTACGATTAACTGTCATTAGTTGACATTAATCAACATTAATTAGCGCGATTCAACATTAATTGACATTACCTGGCATTAATTGACATTAGCTGTTTCTAATTGAAATTAACTGACATTGACTAACAGTATAATTGGCAGAAACTGCCATTAATGGGCATTCATTGACAGTAATTGTTTTTAGTTAACATTAATGGGCATCAATTCACATTAACTGACATTTGCCAACATTGAAGTAGATAAGATTCAGTAACATTCTTTGGCATCAATTGGCACTAATTGACATTATAATATGTTTCTGGTTGGCATTAATGGACATTAACTAACATTAAATTACATTAGCTTGCATCAAGCAACATTCTCTGACATTCGTTAGCATTCATTAAACACTAACTGCCATTAATCGGCATTAGTCATTAGTTAACATCAAGTGACATTAACTAAGTTACTTAAAATTTATCGACATCAATCAACATTGATTCATATCAAATAAATTAGCTAGCATTAGTTGACATTAACTGATATATTATTAAAATAAATGGACTTTGGCTAGCATTTTCAACATTAATTAACATCAATTAACATTAGTTGACATTAGTTAACATTACTTTGCATTAATTGACATTAATTAATGCTAATTAACATTCGTTGATATTAGTTACCATTAATTAACATCTGTTGACATTAATCAGCATTAGTTAACATTAATTGTCATGGATTGACTTTATTTAACTTAACACTAGTTGACTTTATGTGGTATTAATCGGCATTAACTGTTTTTATTTAACATCAATTGTCATTATAGTTAACATTTCTTAACATTAATTGATTAATAAGCATCAATTAACATTAAACAACATTAGTTAACACTAATGAACACTATTTAACATGTGACATGAATTAACATTTTGGATTTTGATGAACATGTTCCAACATTAATTGACATTATTTGACATTGTTCAACACTAATTAACATTAATTCCTTAACATTAACACGCTTTGTCAATGCACCAACGGCAACACCGTGGCTTGGCGAGAGGTGAAAGCAACAAAAGAGCGTGAGTTCGACGCTTGGAGCGAAGTGCCTTGGCAAATCACGACCATTCCACACTGCGCAGACACTGCACAGACCATGTCGCACGAGATGTCACGATGCCACGTCATCTTGGGCACATTGGGCACCGAGGAAAGTGTGGCAAGTGCCTTAGACGTCTCCATGAGGTCTCTAAGTGAAAGTCTTTCGACCACGTCGTTGAACCAAGGAGGTGGAGCAGGAACAAAAGGAAGACCAGGAAACATGAAGCATCATTCCTCATCATGCCGAGCATTCATGCCGAGCATTCATGCCGAGCATTCATGCCGAGCATTCATGCCGAGCATTCATGCCGAGCATTCATGCATCAATGTTAAGTAATGATTCGACATGTTATTTATGATTCTCAAAATGTCTCTATTTATGATTCGAAATAATACTAGAAATCATTTTTTATCTGAAGTTGTTATTATATGCTGAGAATGTGCTGACATTGTGCCGAGCCTTCGCCGAGTCACTTGTGACGTTTGTGACCGCAAGGAGCTTTTCTTCACCGATGCAGCGCCGGACCACTCCTTGGGTGTTTCGAGTAAGCACCGCGCACCACATCCCAGCCATCCCAGCCACTCGGCAGCCGAAAGCTTCGACGGATCGATGGTCCGATGGTCCGATTTCCAGTGTCAGCTACCATCAGCTACCACACCCTGATGGTTTGGCTTTCAATCAGAGAAGTATAGTCGGAGGTCATCACAAAGATCATGGAGGTATACACAGTCTTGATGTCTTGAAATATGGTCTTACTTTGTCTTAATTACATCATTTTACGTTGAACCATCCTTCTCCCACATTGTCCTAGTCACAAACTAGGTTCAAAAAATGTTTAAGCTATATAGAACAAGATATCATTGAAAATCTGAGATGTTTGTATCTCCGAAGTTTGGCTGAGTTGCGATGCATAAATTTTCCACATGTCATTGAACCGCTCAGGCGCCCCCCAACCTGCAGAGGCAACGCTGTGCTTGATGCGTGTCTTTCCTAGAATCTGCTTATGTCAACAGAATTTCTAACATTTTTTCTCAGTGAAAATGAGGCTTTAGATCGGCAGAGATACACATGAAAACCATATTGTAAAATGATATAAAATAATATATAAAATAATATAAAACGATATAACATGATATAAAATGAGATAAAATGGTTCCATTTTTCCATAGTTTTCATGTTTAGCGCCGTGCCAGGTTGAGGTGCGTTTGTCGCCCAGACCTCCCAAGGCGTCGAATTGAAACGTGGCGAAACGCGTAGCAGTCACTGTCACTGCCGCGGCCATCGCAGGCTCCACCGCCAGCACATTTGCTTCAAGCAGAAAGAGAAGCAGTGGAGTGGCTTCGAAAAAAAGCCGGAAGCTCATTCCGTTGACATCATTGACATATATTGACATCATAAAAATCCTGACCTGAGATGTAGCGAGTTCATACATGTGCAAAAGATCTCAACATATGTCAACTTTTCTTAAAGTGTCTTAAAGCCATCACTTGTCACATGAGTCATGGCATTTCATGTCAGACTGTCACTTTCTGCATCACAGCCCGATGCTCTGTGAAGTTAATGAATTGCGAGTTGCAAGCTGTCAGCCTGTATAGATATGTAAGGCATGTATAGAAATGTATAGAAAAGTTAGATCGCTTCAGTTGAGAGATGTCGTTTCCTCGCTTGCTCGTGGCGCAAGGCGGAGGTCCCAGTCCAGCCTCAGCCTCCAGCGCCAGCCATGCCGGCCACAGTGCCACGGGGGCGACCTGTGCCACCACCGCCGCGACTGATGCGACCGATGCGACCAGGGCCAATGCAATCGGCGCCGCGCCCCGTGGTGCAACCAGTGCAACACGTGCCACAGATGCCACAGATGCGACAGATGGCAGGACCGGCAGGACAGGTGCCTCAAACAATGCAGGTGCCCCGGGTGCGACAAGTGGCAGTGACACCTGTGGTGCTTGTCCCCGTGTCACCCTGTGCCACCTGGACCTGTTTCTTTTCGCTGCAGCATGGACTGGTCTGCCTCCCAGCTGTCGCATGATGCCATTTTTGCCACGCATACCTCCTACAATCATACGATAGACTTTCACAGTGGCATACAGCTTCACACCAATCTGCACAAATCTTCACAAATCTTCATCGTGCTTCATAGATGTTCATAGATTTTCAATCATTTTCCATCCATTTTCATCCAATTCATTTTTCGCTTCCAGTGCAATTTCCATCCAATTCTCTCCACGTCTTCCGTGGCCATCCGTGGCCCACCCCACTGGGTCCGGGATGAAAGCGGCGAGTGAGGAACGGATGAAGCTTCTGGGAACCCTGCTGTTGGGTGATGCGGCAACGGCTCAGGTGAGACAAACCAACCACCATAACAAAACAGGAGCCAAATGGAGCCAAGTATGTTCCAGAATACTCAGAATACTCAGAAGACCTGTTGTATCCTGTCGTATTCTGTCGTATTCTGTGTTGAATATTGTGACGTGTTGTGACGTGTTGTGACGTGTGACATGTTTGCATGGCATTCGAAGAGCCTTCGCATGGCCATAGCAGGGCTGTGAGTATTGTGAGTTGGTCTGGGCTAGGCTTTGGTACAAGATGCCAACGCCAACTTGAAGCTGAGCTGCAGACCTCAGATGTCACACTGTGCCACTTGAAACGCAGATCAGGAAGCGTCCAATAGCCCCAGTATAGATATTGATAGTTAATAGTTGATGAATGTTGATGAATGTTGATGAATGTTGATGATAGTTGATGATAGTTGATAAGAGTGCAATTCGTATCAAACAATTAGTGACTGAATGTGACTGGTGGTGCCTCAAGGCCATCGTACTTCATTTGAAGATGTCAAGAAAGCGGCGACAGCCTCAATATGGATCCCAAGTGAAGTGGCAAGACATGGTGTGACATGGTACGGCATGGTACGGCTGTGTCAAAGCTGGATAGACTTGGGCTATGACCCACGGCTGTGTCGATCCAAGGCCTTGAAAGCTGTGCTGCAGCTGGTGCCCATGACTGATGCCAAGGCTCCTTTTCGGGATCGGCCATTGCGACGATCTAAACCAAGAGCTGGGACAAGTTGATGTGTTTCTTTGTTTGTTTGATTTGGGTGTTTAGTTTAGATTTGGTTAAATAAATGTGGTTTAATATGGTTTAATCATACCATGCTGATCTATGTTGAATATGCTCCAGGATCAACAGGCTCGGGACTCTCTGGAAAAGTACCTCCTCTCCAAGGCCAGATCGAAACGACGTTTCGAATCAACGTCTCGAATGTTTCGAATCGAATTATGAAACAATCCTCTTTCACCTTTGAAATGAAAGGGATTCAACACCTCTCGGCTCCAGATTTTGCATAAAATGTTGGACTGTTGGATGTTCGTTTCGTGCTGTGCTGTATGGCACGATAGCTGATAAACTGTTGCAGCTCAAAGTCACGAGTCATTGAAGTTGCAGTTTGTATATTGACTATATATTGGTTGTTGATATTTGTTGATATTTGTTGATTGATGTATATTGCAGTTGCTGAAGTAATAGTTTTCTGATTCTCGTTCCGGTTCTCGTACGTTGTTCAGGACCGTGCAGGTGTGGTACGAGTTGGCATGCGAGATTTGTATCTCATTCCACCATCCAAGGCAGAGGCCTTGGCGGTGCGCCACAGGATTTCTTGCAGCAGACTTGTTTAGTTTGGATTAGGTTTGTGGCTGATTTCATTACTTGTTTTATCTTGTTTTTATGTTGTTTTTACATGTCTATTTAATTCTATTCATCATGTTTTTCTTGATTTTGCTTGTGCCGTCGTTTGCGAGAAACTCTTGAGGCTTCTGGCAATTCAAGCCTTGAACTTGTGAGGATTCGCCTTTCATGTGACAGGATTGCGGCCTCAAAGTGGTGCCCCAAGCAAAGTGTGTGGCACTTGGAAAGCGGATGAAAGCAGAATAGAGTTCGATAGCACTCTCAGCCACTTCGGAGTAACGAGGGCTCATTGGCTTGTGGAAGATGTATTCCCTGGCCATATGTATAATATATATTTATTGATTCCACATGTTTCGCAATACTTGATGTTGCATGTCTTGACATTAGATCAATACCTAAGGTATTGTTGCAGCTGTTGCAGAGAAAAGTCGCTCGTGTTCAGCTCAGATTAACTCAGACTAACGTGGATCTGCAGTGTGATGAGTCGCACTTCACACAGGAAAAAGTCCAAGAGCACCGCAGAGGTTCGGCATGGAGAAACGGAGAGCAACGGGAGAGCAACGGGAGAGCAACGGGAGAGCAACGGATTTCCATTTATTCCCGCACTGGTGATGCCATTTGAGGTTTGATCCTTATCCACTTTGGAGAATCACTGCTTTGATGACCTGTTTTGATTTCTTTCGAGCTTGCTGATTTGTTTGCTTCATGTGGCCCAAGGCAGTATTTCGGCCTTGGGGGTTGAGAAAGGCTATGAAAGGCTATAGCAGTAGTATTGATAGGAACTGACAGGCTTTCATGATGCCTGAATTGACATCTCTACCTTGAAAGATACTGAAACATCAACACAGATTTGGAACATCCATGACACAAAAGTGACTGCACTCCGTTGAAGTAATTTCACATGTACCCATCAAAGATCGATCATATTGGCCGGGCACTCAGAAGTTGAGTCAGTAGGCGCAGGATGGTGCAGGATGGCTTGTGGATACCAATCTAAAGTTGCAATGAGGCAATCAAAAGTAAAACAGGGACCACAGGATTCAAATGTCCCCTTCAAAATCAAAACCAGAATGTTTCTTGATGCATGTTTCAAGAAGACATATAATGTATATATATAATGTATATATATATAATTTCTATAATATCTTAATAATATATATATTTACTATATAATATATATATATATATAATTATATATATATATATATCCATTATATGTTCAATAAGCTTTTCTTAAAAATGAGGGGAAAAATGGGTTGCCCTGAGGCCATGCATCTCAGCAGGCGCTGCCTTGTGAGCTCCCTCCAAGGGCAGTTTGCAGACTTCGTCCCACGCGCGATGTTCACTTTCGACCACCATCCGCATTGGTTTGTAGGCCTGGAATATTGTAGAATAGCAGCCGTGACATGCCGTGACAGCACAACAGCTTGTAATTCATGTCGGATTTCATGTCGGAATTCATGTTCTCAGCCCTGTGTTTGCGAGTCTGTGCGGCTTCAGGTCATATGTCCAAAGGAAAGGTGAAAATCGAGCAAAAAATGAAGGACCGGAGAACCAACATGTTCTACTTGATTTCAATGTCGGTGAAGCAGTGAAGCTCAAAAGAACATAAATATAAAATAAATTAATAAATACATAAATATATAAATAAATAAATAAATATATAATATACATATAAAGAACACGTTCCAAAAGATCCATGTTGAAATTCCAGTATCGTGGCAGCTCAGGATGTCGACGTCATTCTGGAAGTCAGAGATGCTCGAGCCCCCTTCACCTCAGCGCAGTTCGTGAGAGACCCAGAGTTTCTTTGGTTTCTTTGGACACTGAGTTGAACACTAGGTGGAAAATGGTGGAAAATGGTGGAAAATGGTGGAAAATGGTGGAAAATGGTGGAAAATGGTGGAAAATGGTGGAAAATGGTGGAAAGTCAACCCAATTCTCGTAGTTTCTTACGTTTCTTCAAATCTTAAAGATTACGATCTACATCATCTATAATTACATCATCACAACAGTCCTTTCTCTTTAGATGGAACATGATGGAACCATGACTCGAAAATGCCCCAAGCCTGAGACTGGAGGAGTTGACAGGCAATCTGTCAGACAATGTTCAGCGATTGGTCGTCCTCAACAAGGTGCTGCCAACTCTTTGTCAGTCGGTCTTTGGTGCCCGAGAATCCCAATATATTTCACCGCCTTCGGCGTGTTCCGCCGGCCACCATGGAAAGAGCTATCCTGCAACAGCGCTTACACAGGCGCCACAAGAACATGTTTTTTTTGTTTTTTGTGTAAAACAGCGCTTTGTGTGTAAAACACGGTTTTGATGCACTAACATGTTTTTTTGTTCAAACCACCGTTTAAGTTCTAAACCAAAGCATGTGCGTAAACCAGGGTTTGGGAACCATATATAGAAAGGTTTTGCGTGTAAAAGGTGTTCGGCACAAAAGCCAGTGGATCAAGTATTGGATATAAGAAACGACAGAGCAAACCGATGACAAACACAAGAAAAAAGGCGGAAACTACCATGGAAATGACAGCAAAATGTTCGAAACCAAGCCGGTGTTGAACAAGGCGTGGGCAGAGTTGAGCCCAGCACAACGTAACGAAAGATGAAGACAAAACGAGGATGAAGAGCTACGCCAGGAGGAGGAGGGGGGGAGAGGGGGGAGGAGGGTGGGAAAGTTTCAAGTTAGACGAGGCAACAATCCGCACCAAAGCCGGGAAGTCTAGGCAAAGACAAAGACAAAACAGACAGTACAACTACGAACAAGCAAGAGACAGCAAGATCCACAAGACACGCCGCAGGCGGATTTCATGTTTCATCATGTTTCATCATGTTTCATCATGTTTCATGAGATTTCATCTATTTTCATCTTCGATTTTCTCATGTTGTTTTTGTACATCGACAAGGATGTAACATGATACAGATTGTCTGGTAAGATTATGGAACCGCCAGGCTGATTTGGTGACGCCAACCGTTGGGCTGGCCATGAGGACACTGGCAAGACTTGTCGTTACAACTGCAACACCTTCTGCTTCAAAGGAATCTGTCATTTCAAGCATGTTTGAGAACAATTCTTTTATTATCTTTTATAATATGTTGTATGTTTCTTTTTTTGCCTTGATGTGATGTCTGAATTCTGTTTGAGGAATGTAATCGAGGAAGCTGGGCAACCATGCTTGTTGCTTGGCTCGGAAACTGTGCTAAGCTGTGCTAAGCTGTGCTACCTTGAGCTGCTTTATGCTGCTTTGTCGCAAATTTCTTGATTCCCCGAGGCTGACAATAGCGTCAGAAAACAGGCACTGTGCACATATTGAAATTCATCTTGACAGAAACAGTTCACCATGGCTCACCATTTTTGCCAGGAACTTGGTGAAGATCAGGGACTTCGCATTGGAACATGTGCGGGCAAAGTATCCGCGGACTCTGGGTGCCTTGGAGTGTTATTCAATGTGATTCAACTTGCAAACACTATGAATCAATGAAGCAACCAGTCGAACCAATGCAGTCATGACACAGAACTGAGTCTTTGATAAATTGGGAAGATTTGGGTAGATATCCTGTGAAGGTCTGCAGAATTTATATGATTTTATTGTGTGAAGATAAATTGTATGATGTCCAAGGCGTGATGTTGATGGTGGTTGGTCTGCCCAATGTTGGCAAGTCGACGATCATCAACGGCCTGAAACAGATCGGTTTTGGCACGGCCAGACATACTGGGAAACGCATTTGGGCCAGACATTTGGACCCTGGTGATTCAAGTTTTGACTTTGCAAAGCAAACGCTCAGGAATTTCTGATGTTTACTCAGTGTGCGTCACATTGCATCTATGTCCGTGTGTGGCAAGGTAAGCTCATGCAGGGAGTCAAATGGACTGTGCCGAAGTTCAACTGTGTACCTGGACTGACACGCGACGTGTCCTTTTTTCAGCCTTTGGCTTGGAGATATGCACCCGTTAGTCATATCATCGTCGCAGCATGCCCATATCTCCAATCGATGCGTCTTCGATGCTGAATGGAGCTCAACCTAGGCTGTCAAGTCATCCGAGGCTGTACTGTCTATATCTCAGCATATCTCAGCGTCGGAGACAGTTGTGTCTCCCATAGTTGCAAGAAACGCCTTTATGCATGCACTAACACATTTGCATACATTTGCATACATTTGCATACATTTGCATACATTTGCATGTGCTCATATCAGTACAGAATGTTAGGCTATGACACACCTGGAGTTTCGCTTCTGAAGAGGCAATGACTTGTGCATCACTGCATATCACTGCATCATTGTTGTTTAAGATGTTTAAGGGCACCATGTTGCACCTTGCGCCCCCCCCTTTTCAGGCGGAACGACCCAGAGCGCAATGCAAAGTTGGGGGTGTTGAAATGCATGCCGGATCACATTGCTGGGGAGATCTACCTCGCAGATTATCTTCTGTATCGTTTGAACAGGCCGGGGCCCGTTGAATCGGTGAGAGATGGTGAGCCCCATATGCCGAATGGATCCAACTGGGCCAAGCGTGAATCGTCACGAATCCACGAATCCACAAGGGCAGTTTTCCGGGACAGGTAACCTCCATGGGAAGATTGGGAAGGGATAGGGGAATGTATTTGCCACAGAACGTCACAGAACAATCGTGAACAGTGGAGTGACTATGAACTTCAAAGAGTTGCTGATTGCTGTGGTCGCTGCAGGGATCGTGTCTTCGATTATGTCTCAGAGCACCACGGCTTAACCATGTCCACATTTGATCAGCTGTGATCAGCTGTGATCAGCTGTGATCAGCTGTGATCAGCATGGTCCCAGAATTCAGCAGAAAGTGAGCACACTTTCCTTTTCGGGGCAAAGTAGGTTTTCTTTGATTTTTAAGAGTTGGGGGCTCCACTTTGGGGGCGTTACTTTGTTTGCACACATTCTAGTCATAGCTCTTATATGCTCTTATCCTCCTCCTTATTCTGCATCCTCATCCTCATAATCTTGCTCATCATCCTAATCATCGTGATCGTCATCATCGTCGTCATCGTCACCACTATGGTTATCATTGCTCTTCACTGTGCCTGAGTCTCATCCACATAAGCTTCACACATGCCATCAATGTTGCACCTGCGCTCAAGTTGATCCATGTTGATCCTACCCTCCAAAGGAAACGTTTGCTCAGCCCTTATTTTCATCATATCGTAGCTACACGGTGAATCATGGTGAATCATGGTGAATCATGGTGAATCATGGTGAATCACATGCCTTTCGTTCCCGGATTGGGCTTGGAATCGGACTTCAAAGGCATCACAGCGGTCACAGTGCATCCACCATGTTGCTTTGAGGTTAGAGCTGCCAGCTCCCACGGATGACATCCGCTATTTGTGTGCCCACATCGCTGACATTTTGGTACGGAAGGACATGCAGGCCCAGACACAGAGTCAGTGGACACTTAAAGTCAAAAAGCAAGACGTCAAGTTTGCACTGCAAGAAATAGAACATCATCTGAGAAAGTCCCCCAGGGTTTGCGTTTTTCATGGTTTTCTCAGGTGTTCTCAGTGTTCTCATTTCTTTAATTTTTTTTTTCCATCTTTTTTCAAGTTTCTTTCTCTTCTGATTTGGAGATGCCAGGTCAACCCAAGAGACCAAAGACACGTTGGAAGTGGTGCAGTGTTCTTCCTCGATCTCTGGCGGAAGGGGAAGCTCGGAAAGGCACCGAACATTTGAAAGTGCAGGGATCTGGAGGGATCTGGAGGGATCTGGAGGAAATTGGAGGGAACATATGGCTGTGAGTCAAAATATAAAGCCCCGATCCATACCCTGAACCCACAGGACGATCCATACCCCCGATCCATACCAAAACGCAGGTGATCCAGACCGTTCCATACGTCTGGATCACCG
>Ga0126342_10001996_pt1 | contig 30709 bp, 25 predicted proteins | sample Cyp1metagenome_FD_92528 | JGI IMG/M metagenome (GOLD analysis project Ga0126342, IMG submission 92528) | Coral microbial communities from Lord Howe Island, Old Settlement Bay, Australia - Cyphastrea 1 metagenome | ecosystem: Host-associated > Invertebrates > Cnidaria > Coral ...
ATGGCCCTAATCGAAATAGATGGTTTACCGAACTTAATAGCATGGGTGGATCTTTCCATGGCAAACTGTGAATGTCATAACCAGATGGTAATCATTTGGTTGGTGGTTTGGAACATGGCTTTTATTTTCCCATATATTGGGAATAATAACACCAACTGGCTTTCATATTTTTCAGAGGGGTTGAAACCACGAACCAGTCATATTCTGACCCATACCGGTAACGGATGGTAACGGATGGTATCGGTATTTGTGAGGATGTTTGAGATATGTCCGGTATGGAAAAAAAGAAGATGCCTGAGAATTCTTTGATCCACTCCAATGTTCTATCCACATACTGGCTTCATTCATGGTGTCGACATTGAGGAGGTAACCCCTCCGACAGTGAAATTGCACGGGAGATGCCATGATTTTAGAAGCAGAGTATCAGTTTTGGAAGGTTCACTCAGTTTTACTCCAAGGTTTTCTCACTCTCGGGTTGGCCTAAAATACATATTCCAAACAGATTCAAGTGGGATTCTCGATGGCTTTCGGCGGATTCCAAGGCCAGTGGCTGCTCCAGCTGCCGACAAGGAGTCGGATGAGGAGATGTTCTGAGTGTCGGAGACTTCCAAGTGATTCTGTGCATGATGATACCATCCCCCCCAGCCGAAAAAAGACCCTGGGAATCTCCACTTCTGGTAATCTTCCACGTTATTTGAAGGGCCTATGTCTGTTCGGGGGATAATACATTTGCTTCAAGAATTGCATCACATATGATAATTTGACCCACAGAATCCAATAATAGCTGTTCAAAAGAAAATGATGCCACAGTGCGCAAGTACTTTTCTTGTTTACATCATGATTGAACATAGCTATCCATGTCTTAATGGAGTAGAGGAGATCTCTTATGCATTCAGGATGTCCATGCCAATCAGGTGTGCGTGCATGCTTCCACTGTCAATGGGAGTATCAGGACCCTAAAATAGAGGCACGGCATAAAATATAAAGGAACATTTGTTGGGGCATAGCCTCTTACATAGCCTTTACATAGGCCTTATATATGGTAGGTACCTTCAATTTAGGTAATTGAAATGGCCATTGACAGTGGGACCAAAGGCTCATTTCCAGACGCAGAGTGGCTGTCCACCTGGATTATGGCTGTTGGGTCCTTGCACTAGGGACAACATCCTACAGTATTGTAGAGCCTAGATTTTTGCCACAGTCCAAATTATACATTAGCATACATTAGCAATATCACCTATAGATGTTAATTTTGATGGTAATCATATATATATATATGTATGGTAATCAATGGCAATCACATGTTTATAATCACCGTTTCAAGTTTCGTTTCAAATAATTTCAGAGGGCGCATGTGGTGCAACCTACATGAGGTTGCAGCTTGCAGCTTTGGGATAAAACATTCAAGATATTGCACTGTGCCAATAATTAGATGACCGCCGAAATTTGATGAACATCCTTGGTTCATAATCAAAGATGATCAAAGTTGAATTTGCAAACCACACTTTCACATCATTATTCATGATAACATCCTGTCTTTTTGAATTGGCAGATCACACATTTGCAGCACCAGCACCAAGCCCCCACGCTGCGGTCTCTACCAGATGCAGACTGTTGCCAATTGGTTAAAAGAAGACGCGGAACATGCAGCTCTGCGTGTGTGTGTGTGTGTGGGTGGGTGTGTCACAGGCGCAAGTTAACAAAGTTTTGCACAAGTTGAACATGTGACATATTTGACAGCACATGTTCAACTGACAACATATTTGACACACACGGTCCGGCAGTTGCATTTTGTGGGGAAGCTGTGAAAGCCATTGGTCCTGGGAACATTTGGGATCTGGGAATTGAAGATAATCCACCATTTAGTGTTGATGATTTTCCCACTAAAACCTCCATATTTGTAGGGGCTTTTCCAGCCATGCTTGCTTACCAGAGGGTATACCGACCCCAAGATGGAAAAGGACATGACCAGTAATTTAGTATATATTCTGGTTGGTGGTTTGGAACATGGCTTTGATTTTTCCCATCATAATGGGAATTTCAATGAATTTCATCATCCCGACTAACTTTCACTCCATCATTTTTCAGAGGGGTAGGTCAACCACCAACCAGTCACTATTAAGCATCATTAACCATCATTAAATCCATTATTAAACCATTATTCATTAACCATTAATCATTAATCATCATTAACCATCATTAACCATTATTAACCATCATTAAATCACCATTAAATCACCATTAAATTGGTGCCCCACTACCATCTATCTCTTTGGGACGGGCCGTCAGATCTTCCCGCAGCTTTTCTTCGCTCTGGCGACGTTTAATCACCGATCTCGGTGATGACGCGCTCCCGGTGTAGTTGGTTGGTCTTGGTCTTAGCTTTGATGCTGGCCTGGCCTTCCAACTTCCTGATTCTTAGCTGTCTTAAGGCTGTCTTAGCTTTGCTGAGTTTGTGTTTGATGTTTTTTCGAATTTATTTTCTTACTGGGTCTTATTGGTAAGTCCACCAGAAATGGGGGATCTTTTTGGGAAATTAGTTCACAATGAGAGTGAAGGAGTGAACCTGAGTTAACCACTACTTTTCTGGGAATTTCTCCGTTTTTTCCTCCCATGGATAATGTATGCCGTCGGATGTGCTATTTGTTGGGTGGGACTCCGGCCCTCTCAGGATTCCTCCGCGGGCCGATGGAGCCAGAACCAGATCAGCGGCCAGAGCCCATTCGTCCGTACGGATGGAGGTGGACGTTCGATGAATGATGGGCATGTCGGGGATTCGTTGCTGGAAACATCTAGAAGCTATGCTATAGTAGCTATTAGTAGCTATTAATGGGTGTGTAATGGCTATAGAGTAGCCATATCATAAATGGATAATGGCTACATAATGGCCACAAATAATGGCTATACAATGGCTATATAATGGATATACTGTATAATGGGTATGTCAACACAGTAATCCAAAAACCAAACAAGCAGCTGGGAAACAAACAATCGAAAAAATGAGAGGTAACCTTTTATATTATTGCACTGCATGATATGATGACAGCATGGTATCGCGATTGTTGGTTTTGTGCCCAATGTTCATTGCTTAAGTCCCACCAAATCCTTAGTACTCCTTAGCATGGTTGGTTAAATCCACATGTTTGTTGCTTAAGTCGCCATTGTTAGTAAAATCCCACATGTTGTTGCTTAAATGTGTTTAAGTCACCATTTTTCATAGGTGTTCCCCATCCAAGTTTTACCCCTGGCTCCAGGCTCCCAGTGAGGCGCGTTTCCTGCCCGCCTGTGCCGCTGCCTTGGCGGCGATGATGATGGCGCTCTCCTTGGGCGTTGATGCAACGCCGCCCGCCGTGCGCCGCGAGCCCCAAGAAACCAAGGTTTGGTCGCGAAAAAGGAATGGCTGGAGAGTTTGGTAAACCCAATGATAGACCTCTATCCAAGATGGGATTAATTCATGACGGTAAAACAGAACTGTTTTTCTTTTGGATGTGTTATTGGCATTGTTGTTTTTTGCTGCTTTATGTGTTTACTTTGCAAGTATTTGATTGAATATGATGCAAGATTTGGATTTCTATGTAGGTTTGGGAATTGTTTATTTATACCAGCTATTTCTGGTAATTTTTGGTGGTAGTTTATTATTGTTTTAACCACATTAGGTATAGTTCTGGTTGTTCAACATAATTGAATCAGAAGCGAAACAAACGTTGCACTCTCTGGGGAGTTGTTTGCCATAAAAGTTGGGATTTGACCATATTTGACCGGCGAGCGAGTTGGTGATTTTTGAAGGTGGAACATTCTAATGTTTGGTACATTCTAATGATTTAACCAAGTTTTGGTTGTGATTTAACCAAACATTCTAATGAGTTTTTAGTTTTCAAGGTGGAGAGAGAGAGAGAGAGAGTAACAGTATTAAACATGGATATATAGTGGAACACATCGTGGATTTATATCATCGATTTCGTTAATAACATCATGGGTTTCATCATAATTTTTAATCCAATATGGTGGAATTCCATTAAACATATCAAACATATTCAAACATCATTCCACCATTCAAATCCTTGTGATAGTGGCGTTCCACGATAACTTAAATGTCAATGAAATCCTTAAGGGTGGTGACCATGTGGTGCCCCCGAGTTGTTGATGTTTGTTGGTTTATTTTTACCATACTAACTATAGTTCCACAATATGGAAGATAGCAACTATAGTGGAACTATGAACATCTATTAACTATAGTATGTAACTCAGTTCCCCACGGTTATCAACACAGTAGATTTTACAGTAGAACATCTATTTAACTATAGTATGTAACTTGGTTACAGTAACTAGACTTCGATATATCCATGTCGACCATCCAGGTTTAACAGTTATGTGTGCCGTTGGTAGACCAGGCCCCGGGGCAGCGTCCGGTCAGGTGAGTAGCGACTGGGCACAGATGGAGTGCAAGAAAGATGTGGTCGCGGCTCGGTTGCGAAACGTGGCCATGTGCACTACCGGGGGGTGGTTTCAACTTGATGTTTTTGTATTTTTTAAAGATCTTGTAAGTGTACTTCTATGTACTTCTATGATGTTATGTAAGATAATATGTATTAGGTCTTTTTGTTTCCTATTATGTTAGATTATGTTTTGCTGCATTACATTATGAACTATTTATACTGTTATACTGTTTCATTTTACAGTAGGGTTTTTGTTTCACACTATATTATATAATGCTATGTCCCTCGGTTTTGACATATAGTTGTGATAAATGGAATTCATAACTGTTATTTATTCCATGGCCTGGTTGATGCTGTGAAGTTTCGTGGGTACAATTTCTGGTTTCAGTACCTTGGGTGAGACCTAAGTACCAAATCACCGACTTGGGCCAAGACAAAAACATGTGTTTAAACAATTTTAAACATATATAGTTCCACATAGTTTAACACTTTGCTGTTGCTTTTCATTGATATTTTTCGACTGTTTTTCACATGTTTCATCGCCGGCTCCAAGGCCAAAAAGGGAAGTGAGGAACGGCTCATGCGGGTGCCTGGGATCATCCAAGCCCGATGCCGTTTTTTTTTGATGGGAATGGGACCTCTTCTTTTCTCGTTTGGTTCCATTGGTTCCATGTTGGTTTTTAGTGACACTGTTTTTAGGAAAAAGAGTTGTGGTAATTTGCACCATGCATAGCAAGTTCTAGGTGAAATATGCCATCCACGACTTCGACTGTGAGATACTGTAGTCCGTGACCGTGAATAACTCCACGAAGTTCGCCTGTGACATGAAAGGTTCGACTACAACTAGCGGTAACTAGCGTAACTAGCTTCCCTTCACTGCTAAATAGGTTTTCCAAAACCTCGTTTGCGAGTTCTATATAGATTCGATATCAACAGGAAAGGTCACAGCAGTGATCTGCTTCTGTTTTTGCCCTGGGAAACAGTTTGCCGCATCCCGGCGATCCCTCATCGCAGACCAAGGTCAGAAAGAAGCTGAAGGAACACGCACAGGCAACGCAGCTGTCGCGTTTTGGATTTTCGGGGCCGTTTTTGCCCATGGTGGTTTGACATCGCAGTGGAAAATCACTATTTTTGACACATAAATCATCAAACATCATCAAAGTAAGTGGGCCCTTTGTAGCAGAACTATGGTAAATTACCAGAAGTTGATGTTTGCACGGTCTCAACATTTTACCCTTCAGCCAGGTGGCAGTCGACCGTCTATGCTTTGAATTTGATATCGACCCAGTGTGACGAATTCGTGCAGCCTACCTGAGACAAAACTCAGGTTTCAAAATATTGATTCAAGGGAAAGTGTTGCATGCTTTTGGCAGGTGGTTTCTACAAAACATGTTTGTGTGATGTGTGTAGCCACAAACACACTTGTTATCTTGTTCAAACCACTTGTTTCTCATGCTTTCTCTTGAATCAATCCAATGACCGCTTGTATAGAACTGGTTCACCCATCTAGCGGCTAACCCAAGAGAGATTGCAAGACTCGGCAGCTCAGAGAGGTCTCTCAAGCCATTTTGGATGTCTTGGATGCTTTGAGGATACAACCAGCATTTTGTTTCGCAAATTTGCGGATGATTTGCAATCCAGAATGATTTCCACTACAGTTATGGCCATGGCTATTACTTATAACTGGTCATTTCTATGGGATTATACATTCTATAAATGAGGTTATATAAGTTATAAGTACATAAAACTGGTAAAGGGCCGTAACTGTATCAACAACATGCACCAACATCCTTATTTGTTCTGGGCAAGCAATCTTGCATCCTTCTCCTTGGGATGTGGGTGCCATGCCACCACTCAGTTTCCAGGACCCGCCAAACAACATTTAGTCGGCCTGCATCCTTTGCACAGGAGCTTCTGTCACCGTGCGACCCACAAAGTGGACGCTTTTTCGCTGGGCCATTTGAAGGTCGATGTGGATGTGTCATGTGCACGAAAATGGATACAGTATAGAACCCTCAAGAAGGGTGACGTCATATACTGTAACTATAATATATATATATATATATATATATATATATTTATTTATTTACTGTATATATATATATATATATATTACTGTATATATATAGATACACATATTCTAACGATTTTTTTCTTTATCCACCGGCAGGGGATTTTTGACCAGCACATACAGTGAGCCGCGTAGGTCGTGTGAGTGGCAACCAGGTGTCCTTCGAACTTGGGGCATTTAACTATGACGATTCACCCTATGGAAAGCCCACCTTTTGTAGACGGTTTCCTGGGGTTTCACCATGGCTTTTCCACAGCTGATTTACGATTACTTGACCCGTGCACACGTACAGAGATCATGAAAAAGAGACTAGGTGTATGAAAAAATATGTGAGAGATGCTGGGTCTACGGAGACTGTCATGGAGAGGAAAAATAGGTTCCTTTTTAGCCGCCTTTTGCGATGTAAGCGTCAGATTCCTTTGGATTCACTGAGAATGGTGGGTTCCTTGATGGCACGTGTTGTTCTTGCACCTTTGATTGGGCAAATCTTGACTTGGCAGACATGCGTGTAGTGTAAGTGCATTTCAAAAAAACAAGTGAACTTCGTATTTAGAACACGTCATGTAGAGATGAGGGTTTACAGGCATATAATATAACTATGGAAACCTGATGGTGATGAAGATTTCTATCATAAATCATATGTTTTTTATCTTAGCATATCTTGTTTTGTCCCATCCATCCAACCATCCAACCATCCATCCATCCAACCATCCATCGATCCATCCATCTTTGTAGCTATATATATAGTATATTTAAAATAATATATAAATGTGTATAATTACTATTTTTGTATTGTGCGCATGTTTTATCTTAAGCATATAGTTGTTTTTTTTGGAAGGTTAATTTCTTAGACAAAGTTCGCCATGTTAACATCTTACATCGGCAAATTCATCGGGTGGCGCGTTTCAACGGAGGCGCTGAGTGGTGTTCGGAGAAACCAGTAGCGAGCTGGCCGATGTGGATCAGATCATTTCTACTTTAGGTCATGTCGTAAATGATTTTGGGGGGAATGGTTAATTTTTGAGTTTTTTATCAGGATATGATTTATAGTCATAGTAATCTTGGGGATGGTTCAGCATGATTGATTTTCGAATAGTAGTTGGGCATGGTTTTCAATACCTCTAAATGGTCCGGTACTAGTATAACATGTATATACAAGGTGTGCCCCCTGTTCAGCTAACTTGGTTTACAAGTAGGTGATTCAACTAGGAATTATGGTAGATCATGTATGTAGAACTAATATTGGAAGCATGGCATATGATATACATATATATATATATGTGTGTGTGGTTTGTTTTAAAGTGGGACTAATCGGAATAGTACATGATTTATATATGTATATATATGTCCAGGATACATGTATATATATAATTTTCCATAGTTATGGGGCTTATAATTTATAAACCAAGAAACATAACAGGTGGCAGCACCTTCCAGATCATGACATGACATGTTGCCAGGGACGCTGCCGCTGGTGCTTCCAGAGTCGCATATCCGGCGCGGGCGAGCAGTGGCTGTGGTTTATTGTCGGTATATCGAACTAGTTACTATAGTTTGTAAAGCAAACATAGGAACTGGGGGGCACCACCTTGAAAAAGGTTGGTTTATAACTAGCATAGCCTATAGCTAGGGAATTTTATGGTAGATCTATAGATAATGGTGTTTAGACACCACGTTGCAAAATGTATTTTATCATGTTTGAGGGAGGGTTGTAGATGTTTGCATTGCTTTACCAATCTTTTGAGTGACTTGAGTGTCAAGTAGTTTCATGGCTTATTGTGAGATCATACTAGATCAAAGTGAGGACAAGCGCATGTGGTGGTTGCATGTGGTTTAAGGCCCTTTTGCCTCTAATCATGTTGTTCACTCGTTTCTGGCAGCTGGGTGGGTTTTACAATTCCCTCCATGTTGATACCACCAAACTGGAAGCCTTTTTTGTGAAGATGACACCATGATACCCAATGATTTGTTTTGTATTGGTTGATGAGCCGCGGGTTAGCTTTATCGTACGTTAAAATGTGTTTATGAACCATCCCATTCCTGTTTTTTTTTGTGAATCATATCCCATGAGAAAAACAGTGGTTTATACAGTTTTGCATACAATATATATATAGATATGAAATATATATATACAGATATATATATATATATTTCTTATAGATAGATATAGATAGATGGATATATATATATATACCCATTATCCCGTCGATTTGGGATTGCGCAGGTTTTTATTTTCAACCGATCCAGCCGATCGTGCCTAGGCGTCTCACAGAAGTCCGAAGCCTAGGTGCCCAGCATATTTTGACACCTATGGTGGGTTGAAGTTGGCCGCCATACTGGCGCAACTAGCTACAACCTTTAAAGAATGGGATAAGACGTGATAAAACCATCGTTTTCAACTGGTGCAGGATTTCGCAACCATCCACAGTATTTGTACTAGCTAGATGTGAAATGTTTTTTTTGTGTTTTCTCGTTTTTTCTTTCTATGTATCATGCATTTATATGTATATTTATTTATTCATTATATATATACATGTGTTCATGTTCATATATGGTATTTGTTTGCACCTTATCTAAGACTAGCTGTAATGTAAATGCGCGATCTTCAATTGCAAACGAGGACCATACCTAGAACACCACAAGCGGTTTGCACTTTTCGCCTATTTTTTGGATGTTTCAATTGTTGGTTTCTCCAGATCCCATAGGTTGCATATGCTGCAGCCTGAACATAGCCTTAAAACTGCTTTGAGTTGTGATGAAGATTGGATGGCCGAAGTTCAGTTTCCGCGCGCCATTCGGCCAAGAGTTTGAAACTTAGAGCCCTGGTATGCCCTGGTGACATGCGGCGTGTTTCATGAAGGGACGGTCGACTCAATCGCAATCCAAATATCCAAGGCGTAGCAATAGTTATATGTTGGACATGTTGCATCAGCTTTTGAATAGACATGAACATGAAATCAGTCAGAAACATGACAGGCACATGGTTTTGTTTTGCATGTGGTTTGCATTTTGCTCCATTTTTTATGACGATGATTTCCAAGACAATAAATACACTTTTCAATGTTGTTAATAGCTTGAAATGAGATAGCTCAACCACCACCCAGATTTTTCGATGGAGATGAACCATGATAAACCAACATCAACCGATTCTGTTGCCGAAACCGAGCACACATTTGGACAGGCAGCGTGCTGGTCAATATGACCATATCCAGGCACGAATTGACACCAATTTGCCTGAGCCCGGCTACCTGGAATTGTGTCCAGAAGCCGCTACTAGCTGAAAGTGTTCATTACCCTCTGGTAAACTGTCACATAACTATGGAAAATCACCATGTTTAATGGGAAAATCCACTATAAATGGTCAATTTCAATAGCTGCTGTTAAATTACCAGAGGGTATCTCTATTGTTTGTTCAATTTTGTTCCCTTTTTTCTTTTTTGTATCCAGGTGTGGTTGGTTCCATCTCCATCCAGCATGGTTTCTGCGGGGCGTTTCATCTGAACGGGGGATTTCCCGATTACCTCTTACCATCCGGTAATCACCATGTATCACCAGTATATTGGATAGTATCCAATGGTGATAAAGCGTGTATAGTGGATAGTAAGAGAGTATATGTATCACCAGTATATTGGATATTGATATAGCAAGATAGTATAAGTGTTTATAACATGTTATAATCCCCCTTAGACTCATCCACCGTTCTGAACCAACATCAATCACCAGCGAGGTCTGCCAAGTCCTCGCCACGCAGCTTGACGTTTTAAGTCCACCAGTGCCATGGGAAATCCCACGGAAAACCCATGGTTGTTTTTTTTTGTATTGAAATTCCAGTGATCAATGAAACTGTAAGCCTTGAAGTTGTTTGAACTTAAACTCTGAGGCTACAAAAAGTTTGCTTCTGAACATGATAGAAGCACCAAATTTAAGGGAATTTACTGTAAAAAAACAGTGGGATAGAACCACCCAAATGGATTCAAGTCTAAGTCAAACCAAGATAAACCAACCAAACATTGAGATGACTCCAAGACCTATCTATATTCACAGTCACAAACACATATATCATATATCATATATCACATATATATATATTATGTGCATTTTTCTTTGCAATAGCTGCTCAGCAACAATGATGATGCTTTGACCTGCCGGTATAGACAGAATCCAGATAGAAATTACTTCCAAGTCTGCAGTCCTTTGTAAACGCTGCCGGAGACACCTTAGCAGAGACCCTTTGGGTTAGATCATCATTGCCGGTGTTTTTTCCACATTGGTCAGAGCCACACATGGCTCCCATAAGATGTTGGACAGTCGTTGCCCAAAACGCAGGAATGTGGAGGTTCCGAGGTTCCCTGAGATGGGGGTACCCCTAAATCAGCTATTTATTCATAGGTTTTTTCGATTATAAACCATCCAGCTATTGGGGTTCCATTTTAGGAAACCTCCACATGTGCGATGCGAATTTTCTCTGCCATGCTAATCGGGCTGGTGTCCAGGCTCCAGTCGGTCACCCTCAAGACAAAGGCCCCGGAAGATGCTGGGAATGGATAAAAAAATCATCAATGGTTTCAGTGGAGGCTTGTGATTTACGTGTGATGTATAGGAAACCCCAAAAAACGATAGAACAGTAAAATCCTACTAAACACGTGATTCTTCGTATTTTTTTCATTTGATTCTATATTTGTGGGGGTGGCTATACGGCATTTGTTGAATATCCTAGCAGACCGGTGGGCGTTGAAGGCGCTCTTTTTTTGAATTTCAACACCATCGGCAGCATCACCATGCTAACGCGGTTCAGCATAGTGAACTTGAATTCACAATGAAAAACAACTCACTTGACAAAAATCTAATGATGTAATATTTTTGCACTGTTAATAATGATAAGAATGAGAATAACTACGAAGATGTGAGAACATATATATTCTTCCTGGTATATACTATGATAACGAGAATTATAATATCATATTTCCAATATGAGAACTATATAATACTAACCCGTATTATTGTGAAGAGTTTAATCTCGGCTGATCTCAATGCCTCAGCCGCGCAGGACCAGAAAACACCAAATCTGTTGACTCATTGAGTCATTGAGTTTGAAAAACCACGGACCACGGCCTGATATCTTGTATTGGTGGTATATTGGTGGTTTACTGAGGTTTAGTCATTGCATTTTGTGAAAAGAGTTGCATGTTCAATTTGTTTTAGTCAGGATGAATCATGACAGTCAGGATGAATCATGTGTGTACTTGATACAAGTGTTTACTGTTTCATGTTCATCCTCAATTAACATCCCAATTCGGATGTTCAGTTTTGATTGACATCCGCGGACTAACTTTCAGAACCTTGTTGATCGCCGAAACCCTGGGATACCCTGGGTTTAATCGAAAACGGTGTGCTCCATTCCATCGTATTCCATGCATTCCTATGGTTATTTAACATAGCCATGGAAAATGGCCCATTTATAGATGGTTTACCTATTAAAAATTGTGATTTTCCATGTCTATGTTAAATAACCAGATGGTAAATCCCCTGATTTTGACTGATTTTGCCGCCACCAAGCGATGAACAGAGATCGCCACGAAACGTGGCGCAGGTCAAGTTCACCTCGTGTGACGAAGTTGGTTTTGCCGACAGCTCGGGGTCCTGGCGGAAATCTCTCGAAGTATGCTCTTGGGGATGGCGCTTTAAAGTAATTTATCATGATTTATCCATTCACACGTCATGGGTCCCTATAGTTTCCTATATATCTGGTGGCTGATTCATATATTTCGATTGAAATATCTGAAATTACTTGCATGAAATATTTGAAATATATGAAATGATATGAAATGATAGTGCTTTTGGTATCTCGATGTTTCTTTTGACATATATGAAATTATTTGTTGTAGTTTCATGCATTGTCCTGGGATGATGATCCCCATTAGCATAGTGAGGCCTCTTTCCTTCACCAAGGGAATCACCCAGTTGCACTAATAAATCACGTAAAAAATGCGCAGTTTTGGTGTTCATCATTGCAAGTAAACTATGCAATTGAGCAGTCTTCAACACCCCTGGTTGATTCTTATGTGGGGGTTATACCATCCAACATCTTGGGACCACAGCTGGAAAATCCCCATGTCCCCGTTGGTGTCCCCATGTCCCCGACTTCACGAGTCATTTACAGAGGGTTTTTTTGGCATTGCTAAAACCTCGAAGTCAATTGAACATAATTAACTCAATGGACCAATGGACCAGTTTCCATAGCAATGTGATCCCTGACGGTACCCATATGTTGGATCCATGAGCTGGATTTTTTAAAATTCAGTGAGAAGAGTAGACAAAAAAAAGGAGCACTTCGCTATGTACTTTTACATCGTCATGGTTTTTTCTTTCTTTCCTATATATGGAATTATGATTGTATCATTTACTTATTACCATATCCTGGATATATTTATACATATATATATTTATACATATATATATATATGTATATGTATAGGATATAGTGATGTTCCAGCCATCGATCCTCAGGGCTCGAATCCTGGGAGTCCACGGAGCTCCTCTCGAGGTAGGGACCCGGCTGAAATCTCCGGAAGTTTCCCAAATTTTCCCAATGAAAAGCTCCATTTCTGATGGAAAGACATCTTTTTTGAATGGTAAAATATGGGCACATATAAGTTGAACCACTATGTTTAATAGAATTGTTTAAGGTAAATTATAGACAATCACCATTTTTAATAGGTAAATATCCATAAATGGTTCATGTTCCATAGATAGCTATGCCAAGAAACTTACTCTTCCGTGTCCTCAAGTTGGCAGTCGGAAATTTGCTAAATGGATAGTTAACTCCCCAAGAAAGGATATCATGGGGACGTGCATTAGAATGGAATATTACCTGGATGATGGGGACCTATAGTCACTATATTACTCATAATTTGACGGAATTGCTAGTTCATGAACTCCTACGCCAATTTTCCATGAACCTTATTTAGATGTCGATCATGAAAAGGTGGAGCGATTCATTCATGACACGTCAGCATTGCTACTTTATACTCGATACATCATGCTTTTGCTACATCGGAAAATTATGTATTACTAGATATTACTAGAATTTACCCGCTGGTAAACAAACAGTTTGCTATTGAAAAATGGCTCATTCGAAATAGTTGATTTACCCATGAATAGCATGGTTGATCTTGCCAGTTCGTTATCTGACCATTTTCCAGAGGATTTCGTACCATAAATCATCGTTCCATTTGGGCGTCGCCATTAACCCATCGACTAATTCTTGTTCGAAAACGACCGCTGCACGACCTCTCCGGCTTTGCCACAGGCTATGATTCATGCTGGTGAATCTGCACGGGATATCTAAAGGGTTGGCCATAAAAGATGGTGGTTATGCGCTTGAAACAGGTCAATTTGTAATACTGTGGATGGTTGCGAAATCCTGCACCACTTGGTAGATGATCGTTTCTCCCATCATTTCTTGGGTTTCAACCATCCTTTTGGTGGTGCAGGATTTCTTAACCATCCACAGTATGTCTTTTGATGGTTTGATCCATACTATGATTGTGTTTCTCCCCGGGTATTTTACCACGAAAACGTATGTTTTTAATGCTAATCATGGAGGTACTCAAAGAACAGGCTAGATGTTCCACATGTGTTCCTTGTCCATATTAAGTGAATGTACAATCTAAAGCCAACTAGTGTGCATCAAGGCCACCATGGTCAGCATCCGAAGCATCCTCAAACTATATGGCTGGTTGGTGGTTTGGAACCATGGAATTTTGTGACTTTCCCATCATATTGGGAATGTCATCATCCCAACTGACGAACTAACCCCATGATTTTTCAGAGGGGTTGGCGAAAAACCACCATCCAGTCATTATTCACAATCATTAATCATCATTAACCATTATTAAATCACCATTAAACACCATTAAATTGGTGCCCCATTACCAAACTTTTCTCATGCTTCATCCTGTGGCGTCGTTTCAGCTGGTGAATGATTCATCGAGGCATCCCACAGCTCAGACGCCCCGAAGTTCCCGCCCCGAAGCGCCCGGCAGTTCATCCCGTCAGGTTCGGGTCTATCGCCAAGGTGCACTGCGGGTGCCCGTTTCGGGGTTGACAAAGGAGCCTAGCTGCAGATGGTGTCGAGCTAAGTGCTGGCGTGTTTTCCGACTATTCTTTGTATTTGCATTTACATATTTTGGTGATTTAATATCTTTGCGGCGTCTATGTAATATATATATATAATTATATATATGTGTGTATGTATATCTATATCTATATTCTATATCTACATGAGGTCTACTTTAGATTTGTCTTTTCAGAATAGATAGAAATATGTATATATATATATATAAATATATAGACACACGCGCGTGTGGTCTATTGAATGGAGGGCGATTTTGGTTACTGGACGGAGAAATGAACATGTGGACGTATTAAACAAACCTGGCGGTGGACAACCGAGACAAACCGGACAAGCATATCCTTTGTCAGATGTTCAAATCCCAATCAGAAGTGACTTCAAGCAGCTCGACATTCAATTCATGGTTTCAACTATTGGATGGTTTTTGTTAGGTTAAGAATTCATAGTTCTAAATCTTGGACTAGTATTTTTAAATTAGCTGGGAAAATCATCTATTTCTATGGGCCATCTATACCATGGCTATGTTGAATAACCAGATGGTATTCCATGGCCAAATGGATGCCCTATTCCCTGGTTGATGCCCTATTCCGTAGTACTAGAAATACTGTAATAGTAAACCCCATTAGATAGATAGAGATATATATATATATATAGTATTTAAATGAATATTTCTGATTGATCGTGCCTGGGCTGATTCGCCTGGCAGGCGGGCCACTTCCAATGGTCTGGGGGCCGATGTGATCTGGAAAGGACAGATGTCATCGTTGTGAGATAAGTACAATGTGGGCCCCCCGTTTACAATAGCGTTCAGTTGGTGCAAATAATTCCAATAACTATGGTTTATGATACGCAAATAACTATAGGTAATGGGGTTTATAAACCATCTTAGAACTGGGGGGCCACACTAGTGTTCTTTCTTATTATCTATCTATTCACCTATTTCTTCTAATATTCTATCTTTTCTGAATTGTCTAATCTCAATTTAAACTAACCCAATCTATAGTTTGATTTTAGCCAATATAATTATCTTGATGTTTGTAGAATACCCCGTGGCGCCAACTTTGCCAAGGTGCCAAGTCCCAGCAGTCAGAGATGGAGGAACAACTCAGCAAGGAGCAGTGGCTGTTTTCGCTGTTTTCAGCCCTTGGTTGATGAGTCCTTCGGGTGTCATAGCGTCATACCCTCCGGTGTCATCAAACATATCAAACGTGGCGTGCTGGAAAATCCCCACCATCGATAGTGTGTAAGCTCCAGGTATAGTGGATGTCCAATGGCCATCTTTCATTACCAGAGTGGGGGGCCATCATGGGGATTTGCCCAGCTGCGACCGGCTTGCGACCGGCTTGCGACCGGGCGACCCCCCAAAAGATAGAACAACATTCATATTTACCGGTCATTGTTCACATTCTTTTAGCAAGAATGTACCTTTGAATCTTTATGATCTCTATGGGGATTATCATGAGAATCCCTTTTCATCCACTCAAATTCACTGGGTAGTTAATCTCATCAAGAAATGGGTGGGGTTTCCAACATTCAACCATCAAAGTGCCAGGTGAAATGACTGGATTTGTGTACCCACCCCTCGCAGCTCAACAGATGCAGGGTATCCATGCGATTGGCCATGACAAGTCAGAGTCCGAGATTGCGTTTTTTTCACCATTTTTTTGGATGGAGAGTTAACCACCCTGACAATGGTTGGATTGTTACAGGTGTTCAGCCATGAGACGACCATCAATCACTGGTGCTTTGGAACATGGCTGTTATTTTCCCCAACAGTTGGGATGATGATCCAATCTGACGAACTCATAATTTTCAGTGGGGTAGGTATACCATGGTATAAACCAATTAGATCAACCATCTTTGGGATCGGTGAAATTCTGCTGGTCAGTTATCCCAAAATAAAATACAGCCCCCGATCCCTGGGAAATGGGTCGCAGATGTTCGGGGGCGTTGATCACAGATGTTTTCGAGGGGAAGGTAGGCAACAAAAACTTCCCCAACTAATATATTATAAATAGGCAGAAATAGATTTCAGCATTCCCTTGTGCTTTCAACAGACGGAGCAAACGATGCAAAGATATCTCGTTGAAAAGTAGGGACACCGCGAGAGGTACAAACAGAACCTGGGATACACAAGCAACCTGGGGACGTAGCCAACACGCCAAGTTTGTGGGGGCTCAAGCCTGGTGACCCCAGGTCCAGGGATGTTGAAATGGTTCAGACATAGACATTGTAGCGGGGGCTTGGATCGTTTCACTTAGTAATTGGTGTTTTGGTAACCCTGGTGATGGTAAGTCACCGATTGCGCTATCCCAGAAATAATTTATAAGATGTTACAACTCTGGGTTACGTTTATCAATGTTTGTCAGTTATGATGACCGTGGGATGATCCTCCAATTATCCCAGTAATCTCCCACGAGAAACGAGGAGGTGTGGTTCTGAAATCGAGGCGGTCAAGTCCCTTTCAAGCCAGTCAATCTATGACCTCGCCATTTTGATGAATCTGTCCTGGACTCAAAATTTGTTCTTTCAAGTTTGTGAATTCTATATTCCTTTCAGTAAACTAACATAGCTATGGAAAATGGATGAACATGGCCGGTTTATAGGTTATCTTTTTTGTTATATACCTATATTTACCTATATATTTAAATTGTGGTTTTCCATAGCTACGTTAGTTTACCAAAGGGTAGAAATGTGCCTAGATCCCTTTATTATTATTTAGGTAGTTGCTTCAAACAAAAGCCCGTGATATTTGTCAATCCAATTGTATATATATATAATTTCAGCAGCTTCCAGCATCCTCCCATATTTTCCCAAATTCTTAGCTACATGCGACCCTTCCTACTTTTGGCAAAAGCCAACATGTTTCTCAGGGTTGCCCCAATCTATTCTAGATGAATTATGGTCAAATTGTTATTTGACCTCTTTATTTAGCCAATGTACCACCCTAGTATTTGGGATGTTGGGAGCAACCCTGTTTCTTGTAGATCCATGGTCCGGTTGCTAGGAGCTCAGTACTTCCTCCCGGCCGCGTAGTGCTCGCAGCAATCGCAGCAATCGCAGCCAGAGGAGCCAAAGTGGCCAGGCCCCGTTCCTATGAAAAGTGGCACCATGTGTAGTTGATGTATATACAGTACTTGCTGAACATGGTCGTTTTCCACAGCTATGTTAGATTACCAGGGGTTCCATGTTAATTGGGCGCATTGGATCGTATGGGGTGCCCTATGTTTTCCGTCAAAGCTATTTGTGGAAGCTTTGGATGGCCCTGGGACTTGAAAAAGCAGGTGTTGACCAGAAAAAAATCGGGACTTTCTGCATTGCAGCAGAAATGTGGGTTGATCTGCCAGAAATGTGGGCATTTTGGTTGGGTTTTTGTATGTTGGATGTTTTGGATAGTCAAAAATGGGTAATTTGACCACCTCGCAAGACTTGTAACACGCGACCATAAGGAGAACAAGATTCGTGGCACCTAAAATGTCACCCAAAGATGACTGGTTTGATGGCTGGTAAGTTCATCACGTCTTTTTCCTTGAAGATGGCTAAGTTGCTTTAAAAGTGGCTTAACTATGGTTTATGGCAGATATAACTATAGTTAATGGGGTCAATTAGAACATGGCCCATTGATAGCTGATATACCTATGCCTATGAACAGATGTTTTTGTTCCAGCTATGTTAGTTTACCAGAGAGTAGGGTGACGATCTCCACTTGTTCATTTTTTCGTTTCTGTTTGGTTGAGACCAACCACCAATGAATAGTTGATTTGATTGACTGTTTTACTTTTTGCCAATGCTTTTTTAAGACTATTTCTTCAGTTTGTCCGAGCGTTGGGAAATCTGAAAAGGGACCCGATTCGCTTCACAGTTTCGAAGCATCCTCCAGCAAAGGTGGCGAGAAAATAACACCCCACTTCTAGATGACTTGCTCATGATATATGAGGACTTTCCATTGTGATCTTAGCTTTGTCAAGGCGGGTTGAAAGATACCCTCCCAGCTGTCCAAGTTCCGAATGTGGCAAAGACAGTTTGATGAAGCAACAATGAGTAGTTAGAATATATGTTAGTATATTTACTAATGTTGATTACTTAACATATGTTTTTAATGAAACGAGATTTTGTTGACTGTTGTTGGCAACCCAGCGATGCCCGACGCGGCAGCTCTTTGGTTCGACCCGAGAAAACCCACTCGACGACTTCTGTGTCGGTTGAAACCTGCAATGTTCCGAGCTATGAAGTGGCTGCCCTTCTTGGTCACCGTGCAGGCTGCAGATTCTGCGCCATGGCGCGGAATGAGATACAGAGGGGTTTTTAAAACCAACAAACCAAGCAGCTATATGTCCATCATGATGCATCATATTCATTAAATTCATATTCTATCATATTCTAGTTAACCAAAGTCAACCTGGTTATAACTCGACTTAGCAAATTACAGGGCAATACTTTGCGGAACATGTTGGTCGTGGTTGCCAAGGTGGGTGAAGTATGGTGAAGTCACTGTTCGATGATAGATGCTTGCAGCAGGAATGTTTTCATCCACCTGCTTTCTGACGTTTTTGCCGTGATGATATCACACATGTTTGCTTATTAGTTTATTATGTCCATCTGCCCTGGAATGATGCAAGCCCCGCAACACAGCCTTTTTTTTACGGGAAATGAAATGTGACACCACTCGATTCCTTATTTTGCTCTCACATGTTCTCATAGTTTTTCTCAGCTGGCAATATCTCATTCTACCCCTAGTCTATGATCCATCGTTTTTGTGGCGCTCAAACCGCCGATTTTGTTGCGCCATCCGAAGAGGAAAGCGGTTGTCTAACCCACATAATTGCAGGGTCGATGTTAGTTGGGTAATTACAATGAAAATAACTTTTGGAATCGTATACCGGTAAAACCCACTGAAAAATAAACATGTTGTTGTTGTTGTTGTTGCTGTTGCTGTTGCTGTTGCTGTTGCTGTTGTTGTTGTTGTTGTTGTAGTTGTAGTTGTAGTTGTACATTTCAGGTCCATAGCGTGGGGATCATACAACTTCCCAAGATTCACGTTTGTTGTTGCCATTGTGCCACCCGTAACATCCTCAGCCCCAGCGGAGAAGGCAGAGAGCACTTGTGACCAAGACTTCTCCATGTCATTCCTGCAGAAGCAGCACGTCTTGGAGCTCAGGAGACAAGACAGACATGACTCTTGTGTAATGTTTCTGCTTGCTTTTGGACCGACATATTCCATGAATCACTATTATAGTTGTTGGTTCATTGTGCGAATTACTCCATCAATCACCATTAATCATCATATATTGTCGAAGGAAGTTTAGAAGTCAAACTTCCGACAATATGGGCAGATGAAAAGCAAAGATGGGAAGAGTCAGAGAAGAGAAGGGAAGAGAAGAAGAAAGAATATCAAAGAAGAGAAAGTCTCAGAAGAAAGAAGATCCAGGTGCGCGAAAAGGTAGGAAAGTCGCGAAACACTATTTTTTCCATTGATTTGTGGCTCCGGAGGGTCGAAAAATAGGCTCGCTAAAGCGGCGGGTGCGGAGCCATCTGGCCAGATGAGAGATGAGAAGTTGCACGCCGTTGTGGCACGAAGCACATGTCCAAGTCAAAATGTACAAAGCACACAATGCTCGGACCACTTTTGGAAGTTGAGATGTCGAAAGTGCCTGCCCGTGTGGCGCGAAGCACATTTCCAGGTCAAAATGCACAAAGCACACCATTCTCGGACCACTTTTGGAAGCTGAGAGGTCGAAAAAGTGCACGCCGTTGTGGCGCAAAGCACATTTCCAAGTCAAAAGTGCAAAAACTGAAGGGTACGGAGCACTTTTGGACGTTCAGGTGTCGTTTTGCGTGGCAGGCGCAGGGGATTGTGCACCTTGTCAAAAGTGAGCAAAACGTCAGGATTTTGTAGCAGTTTCAACTACAACCACCACTATACACTACACTCCACTACGCTACAACTACAACTACAATTACAACTACGTTACACTACACTACGCTAATTATATTACTCTACAGTACACTACACTACACTACACTACACTACACTAACTACGACTACAGCTACAACTACAACTGCAGCTCCAACTACAACGTAACTACAAGTACACTACGGTACACCACTCTACACTACATTAATTACATTACACTAAACTACACAACACTACTCTACTTTACACTACACTACACTAACTACAACGATAGCTACAACTGCAACTACAACTACAACTACACAATATTACACCTCTCACTACACTACACTAATTACATTACACTCCACTACACTCCATCCACTACACTCCACCACACTACACTACACAATTACACTACACTGCACTACACTAACAACTACAACTACAATCTACAGTCTACAATCTACAATTTACAATTTACAACTACAACTACACTACATAACACTACGCTACGTTTCACTGCGCTTCACTACACTAATTACATTACACTACGCTATACTAATTACTTTACAGTACGCTACACTACACCACACCGCACCACACTATAACTATAACTACAGCTACAACTACAACTACGCTACTTTACACTACACTACACTGGACTACACTACACTACATTAAATTACATTACACTCATTACATCACCACAAATGCAACTGCAACTACACTACACTAATTACATTACATCATTACACCACAACTACACCACCACGACCCTACAACTACAACTACAGCTGCGCTACACCAGACTACATCCAGCAGTTGTGGGCGAGGTGACCGACCAGGTGACCACTGCAACCATTGCAACCACTCCAAAACAATTCAATTCCAACCACCTTTTCAGTCCATCAGTGGATTCACTCTGCCATCCGTGTTTCACAACAACCAAACTCTCCTATAGGTTTCCTATTCTGAAACTTCCGGCACCGCCTGTGCGGTACTACTGGTACTATTAATCTCCATTTTATTATACTATTAATCACTATGATCCTTGGTGATCCTTTGGCTTTTGTTTTCACCACTTCTGCAGTTGACGTGCCCACCAATGAGCCGAAGGACGGAGGCGACGGAGTGTGGACATTTGATCAATGGTTCAGTGGGTGACGCTGCAAAATTCTACAACAACAACTGCGAGCAGCTTGGCATGGCATATGCAGGGCTTCAGTCAGATCAGCCGTGAGTTTCAATGCTGGAAAATATTCGTACGTCAACTAAAAATCGGGATTGGTGTCCTAGTTATATATTATATAGTTGAATGTTTATAAACCTACATAATTGGGATTCTTGGGGTGCTAGTTTATGGTTAAAACATGCCCATGATCCAGACATTGTGTTGGTAAGGCTCATCAGCAGGGTGACCATCCCCAAGGCCTCAAGGCTAACGCGCGAGAAAAAATGTTGGTGTTATAATCCAATCAACAACCAAGTCAACGCGTTATTACAATCCAACGTTATGCTGTTATTGATCCAATTAACTTGGGGAATAATTTGGGGATTTTTATGATTATCATGATTGATAATAACAATGATTATCCAATGGTTACCAAACGATTATGCAATTATATTAGAAAATATCACAATGTTGTTCGTCATGATTATAATGATATTTTTTTACGATGATCGAATGATCCAATCGGCTAAAATCGACTTGGCATCTCCGACATTTCCCACGAAACTTTTACCTCTTGCCCATGAAATCTATGGCTAAACTATGCTAAACTAAACCTTTTAACTTCACTAACTGGGCAGGTTGACCCATTTCTTTGGTGCCCAAAAAATGGGGCCGGCCGTTGCTGGGGATGTAACATGGGATGTAACATGTAGTTCCAAACGCTCAACACGCATACTGTATGTTGTTTTGGGCATGTCCTGGAAAAATATATGGGTGACTGGTGGTGACTATAATAAAACCATCATTTCTTCACTGCATGCGCAGAGATTTGCACCCCCAGGTACCACAGCCATGGTGACGAATGCTCCCGAAGGATTCCAGACGTTATGGCGGAACATCCAGGGATGGATGGATTCTGCTACTTCAGTGATGCTGGCAGCAACGAGCTTGGAGGTTACCTATAAGCCATGGGGGTACCATATGGATACCCAAAAATGAATACAGTAGTTATTATGGAAAATCCCATTATAAACGATGGTTTGGGGGTACCCCATTTGAGCAGTGATCAAACCCCCAGTTGGCTGATGATTATACAGGGCAATATACTGATTCTACTACAAATCAACACAACCAATACAATGGAAACATATTAATCCATCAGGGGATTCCCTATCAACTAACCAGTATGATGGGACGACCCAGGGTTTTGAACACTGTTCATTTGGGTGTTGGAAATCCTGGAAGAAACCAAGGACATTCCTTGAGAAAAATCTGCCAAAACACGTTGGCTTTAAATGTTTGTTTAATGATCAGCGTTGTTCAACCCTAGTTTTGGATGAACCAATTTCACCGGTGCCTTGGTTGGAGTATGGGTTGAAACCACCAATGAGTACATGGCCCAAGTATTTTTGTTGCGGACTGCGAAGTTGGGGATAGACCCTACACCACTGCCTGTGCGTTTTGCTATGGGTTGGCTGGCTCACATGTGTTTTACCTTCCATCCTTTTTTGTTGGATGATTTATATGATTTCAAGAACAAGACTTCAGATTTCGGCTTAAATTGGATTTGATATGATGGGTAGTTAAAGATATGAGTGGTGGTTGAGCCCAGTTGGCCCCCTTCGGGATGGGTCAAAGCCCACCAGTTCCCAGTTTCTTGCTGGAATATTTGGGACCATTTTTTTTGGGCGTGAAAGGGATGGCGTTTGGAATTGGCACTCCGATGTCATACTTCAATTGATATCGGTTTGTTTTGTTTTTTGTGCAGGTGTTTTTGTAGGTTGGGGCCTCCGTGATCCTTCCAATCATACATAGCAATGGGAAATCACAAAAATGAACGGACGACGGATGAACGGGGAAGTGAAATTGCCACAGAGTATGTTACACTTGGTGTAAGTGAGGTGAGGTTGCATCGTATATCAGATACTCGCCGACGCTTGGCGGCATTGCTTGATAATGTACCCCGTGACGCATCGGGGGTATCACCGGAACTCCGGCCTGGCAATAGGAATCCAATATGTTTAGAGGTTTTCAACTGGAAGTAGCTCTAAATCATCCATTTTTATAGGATTGTGCATGAAATAAACTAAATAAACCATCCAATTTAGGTCAATTTAGGGGTTACCCCCATATAAAAGGCACCATCCCCTAAGCTAACGCTTGGGGATTGAAAGACTACCTTCCCCTGAAATGGGTGATTCTCGCGGTTCTAATGTAGTAGATCAGGGGCTCACAAGAGTTCCATATCCCTCAGGATAGCATTCGTAAAATCCCCATCGAGATCGATGATCTTCCCATGAAACGTCCATATAGTTTGGGGATTTCTCAATGATACTGGAGGGTCATTCATCATCACTAATCACCATTAATCGCCTCCCATAACCATAAATCACCTTGACTTAATGGAATCACCTTCCATCACCATTAATCACCTCCCATCACCATAAACCACCATTCATTAACCATTCATCACCATGAAATCCAATGATTTTTGGTCAGTTAAGCCAGCCAGCGACCAAGGCCATCCAATGATCCAAGACACTTCATCAACTCTGCTTTCAGAGGGCCTCTGGGATGCGTCCTGGGTCCTGGGTGTGCTGGAAACGAGGGACTAAGCGGAAAACCATGGAAAACCACTAGGGATTGATCATGGCTACAAGCCTCAAAGAATTAGGTACGGTACCCTGCGGTACCTGCGGCCTCCTTAAACTGACAAAGTCTCATGCAATATGTCCTGTTCATAAAGATCATCAAGGTGGATAAGGAAGGGCCAAGTTGTGGCTGAAGCCCCTGAATAAGCTCCACTAGGCACTCTCCGCACATTTCTTGGCTTAATACTCTCTTAAGAAGCTCCATTTAGAAGGGTTGATGGGCCAACCCCCAAAAACAAAAGGCCTCATTCGTTTGAAGAGGTACTTTTGAGGCACCATTGGCTTTCCTTAAGGTGATCTCCACTTCCCAGCATTTGTTTAGGGGAAAAAAGTTACAGAGACTCCCTGCATATTTCTGTCTTCAAATCCTGATTCACTTTGATTCCCTCTTGCGGGAGGGAAACAATGTAAATCAATCCATTTAACTGTTTCACCTCTTCCCATATATATATATATATTATATTATATATATATATATATATTATAGGTGTTTCTGCCCCAACTATAGCCATTTCATAGGACACATGATTAATTAACACTATTAAAAAAACACGGATGGTTGTGGGTTTCCCAAGATTTTTCGATGGGTTTCCCGTTCCCGGTCGCCAGTCGACTGAGGGTCATTGGCCTGCGAACCCCGGCCTACAAAGGGCTCAACACTGGACCTTTGGTGACATTTCACCATGATGGCAAGGCAGAGCGCTTGATTTTTGCAAGAAAAATATCCATCATTTTTCCTTAACATGGTCATATATTTGGATGTCCTATGTTCAGGCTCATATGGCTATGGATCCATTCCTTTAGCTAGCACTTTTTTGGATGAACATTATACTGACTGTTGGTTTCAAACATGTTTATTCTCCATAATATATGGGATAATCCTTCCCATTGACGAACTCATATTTTTCAAGAGATCGTTAAAACCACCAACAAGTAAAAATATGAATTCTGATGGATTTACAACCATTTGGCAACTTGGGACTCCAGGGTTCAACGTTCATCAAGGTTCCCCCAGCAACGAGCAGTTGGTTGGGCAAGCTGCTGTGCTCGGAAGATATGGTGCAGAATCTCCTGAAAAGGGGAAGCCTATCACTCTAGCTGGTGCGTGGTTTTTTGTTCGCCGGAATTTTGAGATGATAGTCCCACACCCATAGGACCCATGTATGGATATGTATGGTATATGTGCTAACATTTGGGGTATATTGATGGTAAATGCTACCATATATGCCATACATGGATCCTATGGGACATGACTCATTAAGTTCAGGGGCGTTGAAACCACCAACAAGATGTTTGAGGGATCCTTTCGGTTTGGACAATTTTAGTTGGCTCATGTGCCAAAAAAAAGGCAAGTTGTAGGCTCCTGCAACTCGCTTTGGGAATTTGCGTTGAGTTCATTCCGAGAATTGGCTCAGGGAATTTTCACAGGACACCAGCATTTTAGTAAGTATAAAGACTAAAGACAATGGTTTCCTGTTGGTTTCCCTCGACTCAGTCCATTTCAATCCATTGAATAAATATATATATATATACACACGTAAAATCAAAGTACATTTGCTGAACTCATCGTAATATAGCCATCCACAAGCGTTTGTTACCAAAATGCATGTCGTAGATTGAAAAGAAATGAATCCCAAACTGTATCTGATGGGGCGTTTCGGAGCTGTGGGGAAGCACATAATCCCGAAATCAAATGGGGAAGCAGTGCTACTAAAGAGTTTCAGAAGCACATCATAGAAAATCACGTAAAATGCCAAACGCAAAGTGAGCGTTAACTGAACTGAGAGACCCTTGTCCGCCGGTCAGGCCTTCACCAGCCACATGGATTCAGATACCTGGTGATGATGGAGTTTTCAACATCAACGGGGAAACCACGGATTTTACCCAGATAGATGAACTAATATAAATAAAGATGGAGAAATCAATAGTTTTAGGTCAAAAAGTTGGTTACAGGAAATCCACGGGGATATGGAAAAGTCAACGAGTCTTCTGCCCCAGATGTTGCAGCCTGTGGTGACTACCTCTCAAGGATCACCCCACTTGGTAGATTGCTTAGTAAAGGTTTTTTTTTGATTAACCCAGTTATACAATGTTATACATGGGAGAAACCCAGGGATAGCTAGGCCTTCTTTGCCAGGGGCAACTACATAGATTTAGATAGTTTTGAGTTTTGAAGTGGAATGATTCTCCAGGTATTTGTTGGTTCAGGCAAGAAATGGCCTTTGGGTGTAGGTCACGGGAGTCTACAAATCGGTATGAGGGTGCCCAAGCTTCTGTTACACTGTTACGCCATGACTTGAGCGACCTCGGCAAAATTTGGCTCCCAATGTGGTTGAGGACAATGATGATTTAGTCAACAAACATGATGGTATAATAAGATGGAGAGAGATATATATATATATATATGGATCTATATGCATATCTGGATATGTAGCGGGATATATATCTGGATAAACTATTACGACCTCACGTCGCGACGTCACTGGAATGAAGGTATGGAGGGGGGAACTCTCCCAGCATGGCCCAACTCTTCAGGTGCTCTTCTCCTCCGATTTATAGCATTTTAGATTTTGGGGTACTGTACATGTAACAAGTCATAGATCATGACATATCCTGGTTGGAGGTTTGGAACATTTTTCACTTTTCCATAGATTGGGAGTATATAATCATCATCCCAACTGACGAACTCATGTTTTTCAGAGGGGTAGGGTTGAAACCAACAACCAGTCATTATTAACCATCATTAATCATCATTAACCATCATTAAATCACATTAAATTGGTGCCCCATTACCAAACTTTTCTCATGGTTCATCCTGATTTTTTTCCGTCATCCCCGTCATCCCCTGAGGAAAATTATGTCTACGATGACCTCTATGGCTATTCCCTGGGAGTTCTGCAAGGGCAGGGACGAACAGCCCCTCGGGGATTCGCGGGGTGAACCAGTTGGAGTCCCGGGCAATGCTAGAAATCGACGAAACTTGGGAATGTTTATACCACTCAAATGGTGACTTGGGGGATGGTTTCTGGCATTGGGTGTATCCGATGTATCCCACGTTATAATATGTTGTTTAAATCATTTAAGTGTTGTTTGAACTGCATGGTACAACCATAAACCTTCCTATGAATCATTACCCATAGGATCCATGTATGGTATATATGCTAACATTTGGGGTATATTGATGGTAAATGTTACCATATATGGCATACATGGATCCTATGGGTTAGTGTTGCTGATTTTTGGTGTGCAAATATTCCCGTGGTGCTGTATGAAATTGCACGACTCGCCAGTCCCAGCTGCGAGTGGCAGCTTCGGAGCGGCGTTGGTTTTTCAACCCCGGCCTTTTTCGGTACAGATATTATGGATCAAATTTATTGGACCATTGGGCCCCAAAAACTGGCCAGCCAGGGTTAGTTTATACATGTCTACTGTATCATATATTTATTTTGTATGGTCGAAAAAATTACGGTAGAAAAAACAGTTTTCCAGCCAATTATTAGCTGGGCGGCACTTCCTAAACATTCTTCCCTATCCCCAGGGCTCACCATCGAACTCAGGTCGAACAGCTGAAAGATCCTGCGGTGTGGAACGAACTCGCCCGAGCCAAATGTGAGGACCAGGGGTATAGGTACCCAGGTACCATGTCCTCGGCTCAAACTTGACTCCTCGAAGTTTACTTTGGAGGTTCAGAAGGTGCCCCATAGTTCTTCCATACTTTGCATCGTGTGGACGGTAAGAAGCTGTGAATCGTCTCGAGGAAACACAGCTGAGATTCCTAGATTGACTTCACTCACTGGATCCACCTCCAATCGTATCCAGCATGTGCTTGTCCAAACAAAATGGTGCCACAACAAAAGCTCTGGTTTGAATCATCCTATGACAGTGCCAAGTAGAACATTTCAGGGCGTAATGTGGTAAACCCAATCATAAATAACCTATCCCAAAAAAATGGCCGTAGATGGATGGTAAATATCATCCCATATCATTCCCACATGGTAGGTTTATTGCATTGGGTTTACCACATGAACCCGATCTCCCCAATTCTTTTGGACACATCCGCAATACACTGTGATCAGTGGGAATTCCAGGATCCTAAAATGGAGGTACTGTACCATATAAGGCCATATTTTGGGTGTATATTCCGTTACATACGTTACATAGCTCTTACATAGGCCTTATATATGGTACTGTAGGTACCTCCAATTTAGGTACCGTGGCCATTGATGTGAATAGCAAATCGCAAAGTTCCGCCGCAGGAAGTGCAAAAGATCCATCAATTCACCAACGACGAGCTGGTGCTTGCCGATATCTTAGCACCTCGGTTTTCGCGGTACCGCTGTGAATTGGATAACCAATTGGATTGGCTAAGTAGTTTCTGAATAATGACTGAGATTATGAATATACACATTCATATACATATATAATTGCACAGTTATGTATGTGTACATATAAATTTGTTCGGATATGTATACCCGCTGCAACTTTGATTTTGTCTGATCTAAGATTCCAAGATCGATCCGCCTTTCCATGGCAATGGAACTAATGATTCAAAGCCAAGACCTTAAACTGCCCCCAGAATCCCCAAAGGATCGGTTTATCATGGATTATCTCAAAATTGATAAACAGAATGTATGTACCCTCTGGTAATTTAACATAGCTATTGAAAACGGCCATTTATAGTGGATCTACCCATTGAACATGTTGATTTTCCACAGTTATGTTAGTTTACCAGAGGGTACCACTTTAAATAAATGATGTTAAATGTCAAGTGTAGACACCCCCCAGTTATAAATGGGTTATAACCCCATGAAAACTATAGATATATCACCTATAAAACATAGTTATCAACTATTGGCCCTAAATGTCTCGATCAAAACTATTGACCATTTACCATATTTAGAATCCCATTAACCATAGTTATTAACGACTATTTGATCCCATTAACTATTGGACTTAAATAATTTCAACTATTAACCATAGTTATTTACCATAGTTAATAACCATAGTTAAACTTTGATCCCATTAACCATAGTTATTAACTATTGACTGTTGAATTCCAACAGTTCTCTCGATCTCCGCACAGGACATGAATTTGCCCATCATGGCGATGTCGCACTGCTCAGCTGGATGGGAGGCTCAGCAGCGAACGACCGAGACGTCCTGGAGTTTTAGTGCGATAGTAAGGGGAATTATACCAGTTATATATAACATATATATAATATATATATATATTACATGAATTGGATGGATGGATAGATAGATGTATACATATATATATATATCCTATATTAGCCTATAGTCTTACTGTATTTCCGGTGAGTGAATTGATATTTGTTTTTGGGCACCCAGATGATGGATGTTTGCAATTGGATCAGCGCTCGCAGGAGTCACTGCAAACTATGTTCAAGTGAGCATCTAAACTAAGACGTTTTTTTTTCTCGGATGTGAACTATAGGGTCAGATTCATTCAACATATTCAACTAGGTGGCAGTGTTCAACTTCATGTTTTCCCTTTTTTCAGATTGTTTTTTATAGCGTCTGTACTGAGTGGTCCGTGCTCTGCTTTGCAGATATCTTCACTCAACATGGGAATCAATGTTTGAAAAAAATGACATCAACGTTAGATTCGAAATGAAAAAGCATTTGAATCAACATTGGGATCCAATTGTTTGAATGAACATCGGAATCAGCAATCGAAACAACATCGGAACCAACAGTAGAAACAACATTGGAATCAACATTAGAATCAATATTCGAATTAACATCGGAATCAACATTAGAATCAACATTGGAATTACCATTGGAATCAACAGTAGAATCAAACATAGAATAAACAGTAGAGTCAAGATTAAATCAACATGTACTGCATTTCTTTCTTTGGGGTGGCTCTTGGGCAAATCTGCGGCTCCCAGTTTTGCAAACCGCTAAGGAGATGCTTCCGGAGATGCGTGCTAACCCCTATATTACAAAGAAGGCTGAATATCACAGCATCACAGATGCTTGGGAGTAATGCATGACTGGCATATTCGGATTTTTCATGAATGGTATATACTATAATTTGTATGTATATATATATTTAGTGTATATATAAATATATATATGTGCGTATAAAGTATAGATAAATAAGAAAATATATACGGGTAAATTATAATGATCTCACCGTGAGCTCACTGGAATCATGGTGAGTAAGGGGAACTATTCCATATTATTTCAATATATATATATGTGTATAGTGCCGGACATATACTTAGAACATTGGTTTTGGAATTCCAAAACATGTTCTAAGTAGAGATCCTGGACCACTACTTAGAACATATATGTTCACGGGATGTTCTAAGTAGAGGTTTTG
>Ga0126342_10001997_pt1 | contig 30691 bp, 25 predicted proteins | sample Cyp1metagenome_FD_92528 | JGI IMG/M metagenome (GOLD analysis project Ga0126342, IMG submission 92528) | Coral microbial communities from Lord Howe Island, Old Settlement Bay, Australia - Cyphastrea 1 metagenome | ecosystem: Host-associated > Invertebrates > Cnidaria > Coral ...
CTAAAAAATCCCATGAAATCCCTATAAAATCCCATGAAATCCCTATAAAATCCCATGAAATCCCTATAAAATCCCATGAAATCCCTATAAAATCCCATGAAATCCCTATAAAATCCCATGAAATCCCTATCAATAATAGTACTTCCCTAGCGCGTTCTCCGACATCGGCTCGCCGCCAGAAGAAACGCACCGTGAACGACAATCAGAGCGATGGATCAGGACGCTGGGACGAGCAGTTGGGACTGGACTGGGACTGAACGAATCCTCTGGGAAACTGAGGTTTGAATGGAAGAATCATAGGAAAACTGTGGGAAAACTATGGGAAAATGGAGGTTTAGCCCCGCTATGGAAAAACCGTTTACAAAAAACGATGGAAAAACACCTTTTGAATAATGGGTAAATACCAACGAACTTTCTAAATCTTCATGTTCAAGTTCGCAAAGTGTTTCCAGTTCGCAAGCTGTTGCTTTGATGATGTGTTCACTGCGCCAATGATTTGGGGTCAAAAAAACCAAGACCAGGACACCAGGGTTTACTCCACACGTCAGGTGTGTGTCCAGATAGGTTTCTCCATACCTAAAATGGCTATGGCAAACATTGGTGGCAAACATTCAATGCTGGATTTGGTGGGTCCCCATTTTCGAAGCAAACGTAATTTTTGCATATTTTTGCTCTCTTTTCACGCGTGTTACCATGTGACCATTTCTACCGCTTCATGGCTCTGTTTCACAGACACTTTTCATACAGGAAATTCCCTGAAAAATCTCTAAAACCCCATGGTTTCAGTGGCAATTTATTGAGGTGAGCGGCGGTGAAATCTCATGAAATCTGGTTGCTATAGCGTGGTGGGGCCTAGGCTAAAAACCCGCTGAGAAACCTCAGCAAAATTCTTGGTTTTTCCTGGCTACTTTTGGTTTTTTAATTACAATGACCGTGTGCTTGTGCTGTCACAGTCCCATGCATGTGTGTTACCCTGAGGATGCGACACGCTTGTTGGAAACAGGAACAGGAGGAAATTTTGGATCCGTCTTCAACCAACTTGTGAATTCGCGTGCCATAGCGTGCCCTTTTTTGTTTATGGAAATTCATTGAAAATCACCCCCTAATTTCCAGCCGTGGCCGTGGCTACCACTTTTTCCCAGGAAAAAGTCCCTCCTGGGCCACATTGCCGGTGCCTGTCTCGAATGAGGCGTTCGATTCGGCTGGGAGATGGCCATGTTTGACCAACCCGAGTTGGTGAAAAAAGTGAGGTGTATTAAGAGGTTACATATGGTTATATATGGTTATAAAAGTTATATATTGTTATATATGGTTGTACGTAATTAGCAAGTGGGGCAATAACCAGAAAAATCACCCAGGTAATTCGGTTGTAAATGGAAGAACCCAGGAAACGGTGACAAACCCACCTCTTGTATCTCTTATTTTTCTCAAAGCGCTTCATTGCTAAACGCTCGAGAGATTGGTTTCTCTGAAAATAGGAGTGTCCCTAAATCCACTGACTATTCATCATATTCCCGACTAACTAGTCATCCCATTTTCAGACAGACCATATATGTGACAATTTACAACAGTTATTGGAGCCTTTGATGGCGCTGCAGCGAGAGAGAGAGAGGGAGAGAAAAAAAAGATAGTTTTAGGAGAGCATTGCTGTTATGTCAACCTATCAAGAACTACTACTATTACGGCAAGACCCTATGCTTTGCGAAGCTTCAAAGCCAAGGAAGTTTCGTAAGTTTCTTCAGGGAGACGAAGACGGCCACGAGAACGCAACACTGCACGAAGAGAGGAAGCGGAACGTTGAACTCAAAGACAAGGTCCGCAGCGAGCTGCGGCTTCTCCACAACATTTCTATGGCTGAAATCGAGGAAGATAGGTGACCTTCTGCTCACCGAGGGTCCAGTGTTTTGAGATTTCCCCAGGCGACGAACCCTAAACCCTAAAAAATCCTGGAAACTTTGAATTCGACAACACGACATCCTCAATGTTGCAGTTAATATTAGGCAGGTTAATCTCAATATCGAACATGAGGTGTAAAAATACCTAGTTGTGCCTATCAAGTCACTTCCAGCAAATGATATGAGACGGCCATTTCATCATTTACATGTGGGTCTTTTGATTAAAGCAAATGCCTATGACTAAAAGCAAAGGCAGTGATGTTAAATGGCCATTTGCGAATATCATTGCAGATATTGGGAAACCACTAAAAAATGATGTTCTATTGGTATTTTGAAAACATGACTATGACAAAAAAGGCAGTGATGTTATAAAATGTTATAAATTGTCATTTGCTTATTACATGTATGACCGTATATTAGATGGCCATTTACTATCATTTATATACTTATGAATATCATTAATATGGATTAAACAAGGTCATAAACCACCCATTTGGGAATGGTTTATACTATATTATACCACCTATTTATGGTGATGACTGGGGGATGGTTTATGACATTGTTTTACCCACCATGGCTATATCTATAACTCTGGCTCAAAAATGAAATAAATTACGATAACCAGTGTTTATTTTTGCGTATAAGAACCATAGTTATGGATATAACTCTTATAACCATTGTATATACTACCTTATGTAGTATAATAACCATTATTACTATAACCATTGTTTATCATTATCATTATTTATTATAACCATTGTTTACTATAACCATTATTATTATAACCATTCTGGTTGGTGGTTTCAAACATTTTTTTTTTCCATATTTTTTGGGATAATCCCAACCCCATTGACTCATATGTTTCAAGATGGTTAGTTTACCACCAACCAGCATTCTTTACAGAAGATGGTTTCGTCATGGTACCCTCTGGTAAACTAACATAACTATGGAAAATCACCATTTTCAATGGGTAAATCCACTATAAATGGGCCATTTTCAATAGCTATGTTAAATTACCCGAGGGTATCCCCTGCACTGATCGCCAAGCCGCAGACCTTGACGAATTGGTTGCCCGTCTCGTGGCTGGAAGAGAACGGACGATGTGCCCTTCGGCAACGAAACGTGGTCCGGGTCCAGGACGACCTTCCGAGGTCGCAAACTTTTTTTCAGCAGAGGGTAATGAACCATGAAACGCTGAACATTCCAATACATTCCACCAGGGTCTGAGGGTTTTTTTCAGAGGCAAGGGATGAACGATTATTCACGCATATATTTTCATCATTCATATCTGGTTGGTGGTTTGGAACATGAATTTTATTTTCCATTTCATATATGGGATAATCATGATAATCCCAACCCCATTGACGAACTCCATCATTTTTCAGAGGGGTAGGTCAACCACCAACCAGACATGGTTACCCTTTGCTTAACAGATCTGACGTTCAGTGTAATGACTTATGGTAATTCACCATCAAAGCAGAGGGTTGACCATGAATTTGCATCTTGAAGCGACGCTTACGCCAGGACTCGGGAATCGACTAAGGGACTATGTCACGATGTTTTGGGTGGTTCCGGATAAGCAAATCCAAAACCATGTGGGTTTCAGCAGGACACATTAGGATATAATTGGGATATAATTGGGATCATGGTATATCAGGGGGATATTAATTGGTATATCTTGGTGTACGACTGAAAATAGTGCGGATTTACTGGTGATATGATGGGAAATCCTTGATGAATGGTGATATATGTGGGATACAATGGCGATAACCACCACTATTTTAGTAGGATCTTACTTTTCTATCGTTGCATCATCAGTATCATCACTCTATGGCGTTTATTGTATCTAGAGCAGCTGGTTCCCAGCTGCAGTCATGCCGTCATTTGTGCGCGGTGTCAAGATGAGATTTCCACTACTCATTGATGCGTCTCTTGGGTTTTGTGAGAGGTCCCTGTTGCGAGTGACGGGCAATCCCGCAAATTTTGCGTGTGAAAATCTTAAGATGGAATCCCACAGGGGCAATAATCCAGCAAAATCCTGTTCGAAAGCTGTCTTCCGGGTTCTATGTCTACATTTCTAGGGGGGTACTCAGCAGTTCCCATCCCAATCATTTGGGGATGCCATGGAAATGCACCAGCATTGATCTTCCCAAGATTGGACGTCACAATCATTGCATTCCCAAGTAGTGGAAGAGTCAACAGGAAATTCCAATGATTCCCCTCTGGTAATTTAACATAGCTATGGAAAATCCATTCTAAATGATATAAATGGAGGTTTCTAGCTGGGAAAATCATCTGTAAATGGGCAATTTTCCATAGCTATGTTAAATTGCCAGAGGGTACTACTCTCCAGTAAATTGAAAACCCCAGCATGAATGTAGATCACATTCCTTGGGCCTTGGGTTTCTCATGGACTTCCTGCTATCCTGCTATCCTTAAATTTACCGGATGGTAATCCCTTCCCCCGTTTCAAAAAACTCCCAGACAGAAAGCCATGGTTTTTCATGATGTTTCATAGGGGAATTCACGACCACATGCGACCATGTAGAATGTTTTTTTACGTTTTTTTTTTCCCATCTTCCAATGGGATGAGTTGCCTATCGTGGAACAGGGGCTGTTTCAGGTCCTATTCTTCCACCTGGGGAGTTTTGATTTGCTGAGTCCGGCCCCAAGGGGCAAAAAGTATGTATGCTGAGACCTTCAGGATCTAAGATACTTGGCCAAAAGGATTCATATTTTTAAAGGGTTTATATATATATATATTGACGGACTGAAACTTAGAATGCGCATTTGGATTGCATTTTACCAGCATTTCGGAACTTAGAATGCGTCCCCCCACCTAGGATGAAGCTATTCGGCAATCAACAGTTAGAATGCCTCCAAGGGCATATGTTTTTTTCCAGGCAGAAACACATAGATTTCAGACATTTAAGTTTATAATAGATTATCTATAGATCATAACCATCGATCATATGATGATCAACCCATATATGTATGTATACCAATGGATTGGTAAGGGGAAATCTTAACCGGAAACCATGGTTTTACCATTAAATATAGGGGTTATATATATATATATACACCCTCTGGTTATGACTAACATAGCCATGGACAGATCCACCATTTTCAAGAACGGTAAACCATCTATTTCTATGGGCCATCTATACCATGGCAAACTGTTAGTCATAACCAGAGAGTATATATTGGAAGGGCTTTACACATTTTCTGAACATGTTTTTAGACTAACAGTCTGATCCCTGAAGGCCGTACCCCAGTTTGGTGGCTGCGTTTCTGCCTTATTTTTTTTTTGGTCCCGTTGATTAAACCCTATTAGGGTTTGTTTGAAAATAGAACATCCAAAAAACAATCAGGAAAAAAATATGGTTGAACCAAAAACATGTTCTCTCAATGAACTTTCCAAGATAGGGGTACCCTCTGGTAATCAAGCGGGGCAATGGAACATCCCCTATAAATAGAGGTTTACAGCAGGGAAAGTCATCTAGAAATAATGGATTTTCCAGCAGTCATGTTTGATTACTAGAGTTACCAGAGGGTATCTCCCATAATCGTCCCAATATACTCCTATCAAATCCCCTTCATATCCCGTTATATACTCTCCAGTAAATTAACATAGACCCTGGCAGATAAGGGGTTTGAAGATGTTGGAAAATTAGTTTTCACCAAAACATGGGTTATTTTCTGGGTCTATGTTAAGTAATAGATGTGCCTCCTGTGCTTCCCCTCCTTCTACGACCTCTTCGGGATGTTTTTTAACGTGCGAGGCTCAGCTGGGAGAGGGTGATGAGCGATGGTTATTTCCGGCAGGAATTAACATAGATATGGAAGGATATGGAAAACTCATGAGAGTCCATTGTTTTGAGATCAATTTGGGGAAACATGGGGAAACGTTGTTTTTTTGGTTAAATCCATGTTAGGTTTTGACCTAGTTTCTTCGATTGTCCTTCTTATGGGGGAGCATTATAGTTGACGTGCCACTAAACAGAGCCTTGTTTGGGGCATTTGCATATCTCAAGTTATATAATAAAGATTGCTATACTATGAAAATACTCCCCAATGAAAGGTGGGCACGGCACCTCAGTTACCCAGCCGGAGACCACGCCATGATCATAAAATTGGGTGTGTCTGAAAACGGGGGGATGCCCCGAAGACACTTGAATGGGAAAAATGTGGAAAAATGATGATAAACCATGAGCTATTTTGGGATATATCCTATTCTTGAGATATTCAGACAAACCAATTTTCTTGCCGAGTAGCTTTCTGGGCTTTGTTTCTTAGAGTGGCTTGCTTCCGATGGCACTACCCTTTCTCGATGGAGCTTCCTTCGTCTACGACTCCATTCAGTCCTTTGTTGAGGACTACAACCGCGGGCGTGATGAAGAACATTATGAACAGGGCGTTTGGCTAGCCTACACCACCCCTTTCCGGGGCTTTTGGGGACGGCTTCTGGGTTCGATCCCAGCATACCATCTGGCTGTGCTGATCAATGGCTATGTCTATGAAACTTGGCTTTGAGCTATCTTAGAGGCGTGTTGCTTTCCCTAAGGGAAATCCCTTAGAAAATAAAACCAGTGCAGACTCTGCCGGGAATTCCCATGGTGTTGTTTTTCCGGAGCTCAGGAAATCAGCGTCCCCGGCATGCGCATGGGACTCTCTGGTTCTGACAGCGCTTCTCGCCGGTCTGGTTCTCGCAGTAAGAAGAAGAAGTGGCACTTTGAAGTGCACGCAGAGGAGACGTTGGATGATTCGCCCTACACCAGATGCTTGGGTTTGCTTTGGGTGATTCTTGAATCCCCCTGACAATACACAAAATACATCAAAATACAGAACCTCCCAGAAACCTTTGGCTACTAAGTTGGTTCATGTTGAGATTATTTTCCAACGAGACGTCTAATATTTGGGCCCTTGAGCAACGAGGATGGATCCGCTTGAGAGGCAACCACCAATGCTTCAAAAGCAGAGTCGACCTTAAGAGATGGGCCAACACCTTTGACGTTGAGAGGTACCGTCTCTTCAGCAACAACTGCCAAACCTTTGTACTGCAGCTGGTAGCATATGCCATTGACAAAGATGTGGTGGAAGCCAAAGTCATGATTGAAGAAACCCTCGGAATGCCTCTCTCCTGATCAGCTTTAGATTTGTACCGCCAAAGATGCGGAGATAATTGGGATGCGTTTGTTTTTCGCAAAGGCTTCATTGAAACCCTTGAGGCAGCAAGCGATGAAATGGGAGCGTTCAGATGGAAGATATGGAATCATATGGAATATTGTGGAATCATACAGAATAATGTGGAATAACATGGAATATTATGGAATGATATGGAATACTATGATAAGATGCTTGGTATTTGAAACATGTCTTCAAGTATGTCTTCCGTCATTGCGAAGATTTGCCCCAGAATCCCAGTCATGGAACGGTACCGAACGGTAACCCAACAGATGCCAATGCCTTGCAGCGCGCTTTCCGGACTGAGGTGAGAGAAGTCATGGCAGAGAGCTACATGGAGGGGTAAAGTTCAAGCTATGTCTGGTGGTTTGGAACATGATTATGTTATTTTCGCAACTGACGAACTCACGAACCATCATTTTTCAGAGGGGTAGGTATACCATGACCATTTATCATCGTTTATCTATCGTCGTTATATCCCCTTACTGTTGGTAACTACCCTACAAGTCATTTTTTCTGGTTGCAGAATACATACCCTCTGGTAAACGTTTACATAACTATGGAAAATCACCATGCTATCAATGGGTAAATCCACCATAAATGGTCATTTTCAATAGCTTTTTGTATATCAGAGGCTATCCCCATTGTTTCAAACGACGACCTGCAGCTCATGGCGGAAGAAAGCATCCGACCTACCATGATGTCATTGGTAAACTTGTTCAGGTCGGTGAACTACTGTGTGCATATATATATATACCCATATGCTCCATGCTGTATGGTATATTTACCTACATTTGTGTATGGAAATATGATGAAATATGCCCATTTTCCATAGATATCTATGGTATTTCCATAGCTGGTTGGTGGTTTCAAACATGAATTTTATTTTCCATAATATGAATGGATAATCCTTCCCATTGACTTTCATATTATTCAAGGTTGTTAAAACCACCAACCAGTATATTTGTACAGATATTCTTCAACGTTTTGTATTCACATGTTGGTGAGGATGTTCTTGAAACTTCCATGTTCTTTTTTTTGAGGATGACTACGGATGCGATATATATATATATATATGTGTGTGTGTTCATGTAGTAAAATTTTTCGCCTGCGAAGCATCCCCAGTTGTGACTTGTAGGTTTGGAGCTTTCAGGCTGCACAAGACGAGTCGGGCCACCGAGGGGGATCCTGGGGACATAGGTAGGTAGATAGGTAGATAGATAATGATAGATAAATAATGATAGATAAATAATCATAGGTAAACATAAATCATACAGATAACCAGATATGTCTTTACATATTCATATTTGTTACGTGCGTTTTTACCCGAATGGCCGCGCCGTCAGGACCTGCTCTTCATCTGTGAAGAGAAGCTTTCGGAGCTGCAGCCGCAGGCTGCCGGCTTCCCATGTGTTTAGATGGCCTGAAAGTGGGGTGTAAAGTAGCTGGTTGGTGGTGACTGGAACCATGGAATTTTATGACTTGCCATTCAGTTGGGAATGGAATAATCATCCCAACTGACGAACTCCATCATTTTTGGGAGGGATTGAAACCACCAACCAGTTAGCGTAAATGACCAAAGTTTTTGGAAACAAACCCTGAACAAAAAATGGCATGTTTTAGAGAGAAACACTTTTTTTAAAAGGTTTAAACCACAAGACATGGGGATTGAGCTGGAACGAGTACTGATTTACCTTTTGTGCGGTGGAAACATGGAGAATCTGGATGACTTTCGGCGGATGATTTCAATGATTTGATGCTTATTGATCTTATAGTCACACATGGGTGTGCCTGAAAGTGGGGGATTTACCTTCATGTATGGAACTTCAATAGGGAAAATGAAGTTCTAATCTGGAAATTAGTAATTTATCTTGACTGCCAATAGGGATATATTGGGGATATGCTCAGGATTGTTGTGGATAAATGGGATCAAGTGGGAAAGTATCAAGTATCATGCAGCATCATGCAACGTATGTGCTATCCGGCATGTGTCGGTGGTTGACTTCTGGAAACGAGATGTGACGCTGAGCCATGGAGACTTCAAAACCAGAAATGGATGGTTTCGAGAAACTGTTTCAGGCTTGTAGCAATAATCAATGGATTGGTTTAAGGGAATAAACCATGGGAAAAATGGTGGATTTGATGGGAACATCTATGGGAAAATGATGATTTATTGGGATTTATTCGGATATTTTGGGATTCATGATGAACCATTGGGATTTGATGACCCATATGCAAACCATGGTGCTGGTATATTTACCTACAAAACTGGATGTTTTTGTTCGGGCAAATGTTGGTGTGCATATTCCAGCACCATGGTTCGCATATGGGATAGCTTTGGCTGTTAGATATTCACATTGATTTTGTTCGCTTAAACACCATGGTTGCCCATGTATTGCTGGTTGAGACCCCCATGAGTCCGCATTTAAGCGACCTCTGGCGTCACGTTACCGGTCTTCTCACCCGCAGCTCCGACCAAGAGCTGGGGGACTGGCTGTGCCCAGTGAGCCATGGCCACCTGCTCTCGGAAGAACCACCTACGGACGCGCGTTCGATCCGTGTCAACCTCAACCCGCAGAGAGTTGTGCCTGCCGGAGCCTCTTTTGGCTCACGACGTCAACGGAGAGAGACCATGCATGACCTGCGCCAGCTTTCTGCCAAAGGTTCGCGAGAGATACCCAGAAGTGTCAACTCGCTCCAAGGAGCCTTGTGGCAGACATTTTTTCCGCAGACAATTTGTTGAACAATGACACTTCCCATGTTTGTCCATAGCCCCTTAGCTACGACATATGATGGCCCAACACAAGCTGGCGGTTAACGGTTCATCAAAAGAAAATCAAGCATTATCATCATCATCATCATCACCATCATCACCATCATCATTTTTAAGATTGGTCGTCAGGCTGGTGTTCCTATCTTTGGGGTGATGTGTCCGTCACTTTGGGGTGGTTAAACATGATGGAATGACATGGAAAGCTGATCGGTTGAGTCCGCGATCTTCATGACCAAGACTGGCCCCAAGGAAACGGGCTCCTGGCTTCCGACGGCAGGATCTCAGTCACTAAGGCTTTACTATGAATTATGAACCATCAACCTTTCTAAACCTTTCACATACCTATATACAAACCCCAAAATAAATGTAAACCTCCACATGATGAGAGAAACACTTTTTCTACACAATCAAAAAAAAACCTGTGAAAACTCTTCTTTTTGGGGTTAAGGCATGTTAAGGCATCAACCACAACACATAGCTTTTAAACACCGGGCACAAAAACATGATGGGATGCCATGATGCCAGGCATCCAAAATCTCTGTGGTGGTGGACCTTCATCACGTTTGGGAGCCTAGGATCCCTAGGACCTCAGGGTCTGTCAGGGATTGGGGCCTGAAACATGTTGAGACGGGGGATGTACCCTCTGGTAATTTAACATAGCTACAGAAAGATCCACCATTTTTTTCATAGGTAAACCATCTATTTCTATGGGCCATTTTCATCCATTTTCCATAGCTATGTTAGTTTACCAGAGGGTATGTCATGATGTCATGACAAATAGGGATGAAACCAGTAATCCTGGGTGTGTTTTGATGTGGTGGACATGTTCCCAATGGAAAATCCGTTATGACTGGGGAATCTACCCTCTGGTGAACTAACATAGCAATGGAAAATTGCTATTTATAGTGGATTTTCCCATTAAGAATGGTGATTTTCCATTGCTATGTTAGTTCACCAGAGGGTATATTTAGTGAATATTAGGTTTATTGTTGGGGACCCCGAATCAGCAAATCCAAGTGATCATCAAACATGGGAATACAATGGAATAGGTTCTCGGATTTAAAAAAACATGATGATCTGGGGATTTCAAGAAACTTTTTTGAGGATCATCAACTCTATGGGGGACAATGATCCCACAGACATAGATTTAGAGATGGGAAGTCTCAGGTGAAGTTGGAGCAGCTGAACTCCCATTGGTGGAAGGCGTGCTGTGAATCTCTGGCAGAAAATTGGGATGCCAATGAAGCCATGAAATTGAGAATGCTGTGGAGTTGCTAAAGTATCCATGTCGGATTATTGGTTGCCATTTGATCATCCATTTCCCATAGGATCCATGGTGCTGGTATATCTGCTAACATTGGGGATATATCAAATGGTATAACTGAGTTGAGTTGGGCAATCCTGAGTCACACACGGCGGCCTGTTCTCGAGCCATACTTGCTCAACCTGAGCCCAAGAAAAACCTGCTGGCTTCACGTCATAACCAGTTCAGGGCATCCCCTGGGGCCGCAGATCTTGGCGCCCCGACTCCTGCAATTGGTGGACAAGCGATTTCCAGGGCCGGGCGGCCCAGCCGGACCGCGGAGCTTAGCGAAGCGAAAATCGCCCAAGAGATGAGTTCAGCGGGGATGATTTCCAACGCCGATCCCATGATGGTCCCTCCATTGTCAAATGCTTAAAACATGATCACCAAGCTGCAAATTCTTTGAACTGGTTTCTGTGTCCTTAGTATCTTAGTCAAATCTGATGAAAGCTTGATTTGATTTTCTCAGCATGTTCAGATTTGATCTCGACCGAAACGTCATGTTATGTCATGTTGTGTCATGTTGTTCATTTTTTGAGGGGGGAATTTCTGGGGCGATACTATCACCCACTTGATTAGTCATTTGACTCATGGAGAGCAGAAATTCGGGATTGCAGGCTATCCAGGCTATCACCCTCAGTTCTACGGAGAAGATGTCATGCACCTGCCACGTGCGCACCTGGACAGACAGGGAGGTCAGTGACTCCTTGGGGCGGATCTCTTTGGAGTCACTGACCCAAACCGTACCGTCCTGTGATCTTCGGGCCGAGTTGCTACAGTCGTGCTTTGCAGTGACAGCCAGGTCATCTCACAGGTGTGTCAAGGCTAGACTCAATCGATAATCTGTTACTCCGCACATTGAGATTGGAGAATGTCTGGGCAGCGGATTGAGCATGGTTTCAAGACGCTGGTTACCACTGGTTGGTCATTTTCCATTCTTGAGCGGTGGGATCATTTTTGTTTTCCATTCAATCCTGGAGCAAATACTGTATCATGCGAGTAAAAAACATTGAATCATTGGCAAAATTGCTTGGCTACTAAATGCTGTTACCCTCTGGTAAACTAACATAGCTATAGAAAATGGCCATAGAAATAGTGGATTTTCCATGATTTTCCCATTAAAAATAGTGATTTTCCATAGATATGTTTGTTTACCAGAGGGTAAATGCTCTTAACATGTCTCAACCTACGAAGACGTGTGATTTCAGTACCCTACCTTAGTCGCTGCTTCATCAACGACTCATCCCTGTGGTAATTCGCGGATGAATTGTAGGGGCTATGTAAATTAGATGTTGGGACCATGATGTTAGACAAGTTGATGATATGTGATATCAATAAATTTTGTGAATAGATTGAATAGATTATCTTCCCAACTCTTGGAAAACTACAAGGAAAACAGCGTAACGTTTTAAGTTAAAATATCGGTCATCTGCCAAGATTTACGTAGCCCTGGTCCCCTGGGGGTGCAGCTCCAGGTATACCATGGGTTTTTTTTTCACCCAACGACACCCCCAAGTGGTCCACCAACGAAAAATTCCAAAGGGATGTAAAAGCTTCAAGGCTTCAAGGTGGTGCCCCCCAGTTATGTCGGTTGGTTTATAGCCCTCTTTAACTTCGATAGATCGACCAGCTGTTCCCAGTTGGATTTACTTGCAGCAAAGCCATGACAAATCAACCATCAATCTCCATTCGTGGCTGGTGAAATTCCATAGAAATCACCACCGGTTTTTGGTTAAATCTTTGGAGCTGACGGGAAAAATTCTAGAGGAACCTTTTTTGGAAATCCCATAGTCTCCGGTGAAGATTTTCCCTTGAACCAATCCACAAAAATCTTGCTTAGACCAACCATATTAAATCCCTTTAAAATCCCTTTAACCCCTTTGGTGCTCAAAACCTATGGTTTCCCGTAGATTTTGAACCAATCCATGGATGAAACCAAGCATTTGAGCTTGGCCAACAGGGGGTCCCCAGCCGCAACGGTCCCCGTTGGTCCCGTTCGAGGTTCCTCGAGGAGTTGCTCTTCGTGCGCGCCAATCGCTTGTCGAGCCTCGCGGCGGAACGGCTGTTGAATCTCTCGAGGTGGGGCCCCTGGGGCCCAGGGGATGAAGTTCACCGGAGAACATGGCGATTTCACCAACAAAAAAAAAGGGATGTGAGAAAAACATCTTGGGAGCTGACCCAAACAAGAAAAAAAGACTGACTTTTTTCAGCAAAACGAAAAATTAAGAATTCTAGACAGCTTAAGCTTAACTGAAATAGGGATTTGATGAGCAAAAAGTGGGCGATCAGCCATGGTTGGATGTGATTGGGCAGCGGTGAGCCAAGCCAGAATGCTAAATAGTAAGTTGGAGAAGCTTGGACACCCATTGAAGAAGTTGAATTTTGGTGTGACATTTGCTTAGAGATTGAGATCCTTGGAGATACCCTGGCAATCAAAAATTGTAATCAAAGCTCCGCCATTTGTAGATGAGTTTCCCATTTCAATTGGAAATTCATAGTGGATTTCCATGTTTTATCCATCCCTACTTGGGAAGATGAATGAAGATGATTACATTTATCTCATGTATCTTAGCAGGCTCTTCAGCCACCTTTGCAGGCTTTGCCCTCCGAAAGAAAAACCATCAATTTCTGGTGGTTTTTCACTTGGATTTCTCAGAGATGTACATCTAGGATGTTGGTTGGTGAACCGTAAGGATCCCATTTTTTCCGGGTAAACTCCCCATCTCTGCCGTGCAGGCCCCATCTGCGCGATCTCATTGTCTTGGGAGGTGATGAAATCGCAGCCCAGACCTTCCTGGAATCACGAGGTCTGGCCCTTGAAATCAAGGATGCCATGAGGTTTGGGGTCCCAAACTGGGGGATGTAGCCCAGAAGTTACCCTCTGGCTATTTAACATAGCCATGGTATAGATGGCCCATAGAAATAGATGGTTTACCTATGAAAAATTGTGATTTTCCATGGCTATGTTAAAAAACCAGATGGTATATATTTTTAAGGGGGGCGATAGATTATGAAATTTGCTGGCCTTCCCCTAAATTTGTAGATAAACCCATTCCTTAGGTAAACCCCAAGGTGAATAGTTGGTGGGGTACCCATCACAAAATGGAAATTTACTGGATATAGCCAATGTAGGAAGATGATTTTTGGTGAGTCATTGCTTGATTGGCTCAATCTTGAGCAATGGCAGTGCAGGAACTAACTTTCATTGTGATAGGATTGTTTGTGCAATTGGAATAAAAGGATCTTTCACAAGTGTTTATTGATCCATTATTATTGGCAGGTCACCTGTGCAAGTTGGTTGAATCCCTTATGATATACCTGAAATCAGTCCACGACCTTCGATGAAGCCCAGGCTTGGGCTTTGTAGCTGACTGCTTCTTCAGGCCCAAGCGGCTGACATTGGGATAGGAAAATCCCTACTAAACTATGGTTCCTTGGGGTTGTTCAATATTGGGGGAAAGGGATTATTAAGTTCAACATGAACGCCGAAAAATGGGGGGGGTCCCATTTTCGTTTAGGACGGGATATTCACAATGGAACCTAAAAACTGGGGGTCTCAAAATGTTCCAAGGACCAATTTAGGACAAAAATGTGGCCCTAAATGTCGGGTGTGTCTTATGTCAATTACCTGGCAAATTTAGAGGGCGTATAAGCCGCAAAAATAGATGATTTAGGACTAATTAATGATGACCACCGTGGGCGCGTTGGTGCCCCAATTTTGAGCCTATCCCCATTTGTTGGAGGTCCAAGCAAATGAAGAAGATGATTTTGATGGGTAAGGCATGTGGTTTCAAGTTTCAAGGTGTGTTCATGTTGATTCTCAACATGCTTTCTCAAAGGATACATCCCCGAAAATATCGTGGTTCGATGTTTATCCCTTGAAAACAGCGTGCGATGTTTACCGGGCTTGCAATCCTGGAAGTCACTGCAGAATCACAGTAACAATGCCAAAAAGAACAATCAGATATATGATTAAACATTAACAACCATTCGTAGTCATTAACAGCCATTAATAACCATGGATAACCATCAAGACTCACTAATAATCTCTTAACACATCATTATCAAGAACTGCCTGAAGTGAAGTCTCCATTCGTTCGCTATGTGCTAGAAATCCATGATTCAGCCAGGTATATCCACCAACTGGTATAAACTGCGGACGTTCAAATTTGTGACCTCAATAGCTGAAGTTGAAGCTTAGCCGGCTTAGCTAGGTTGGTGGTGTGAAATAGGTGTGGTTGTGGCTACTAAGCAGTGGCTTTGTTGATTTCATCGATATTAAACCTTAATGGCATGGATATTAACGGATATGTTAATGGATACTAATGGGGATTGATGGGTGTATTAATGGATATGTCAACAAGATTATGCGCAACCTGAGTTTGTTTTTTGTTGGCTTTTTTTGCTACGTTCCCACTGGATACACCAGGACTGTGGAATGTTTTGATGATCCCCCAGCGCTCCCAATGATTTTTGTGGGCTCAACCACCAAGCAGTCAGTATCATCTCAATCGTACGTTGATCATCTACCTATTCAATGGTCATATGTCATGGGCTAAAGAAAAATAGAGAAAAATGCCCCACGGGATTGTTCAACATTTTTATACATGTTTCGCATGCGACTGGAAAAATGGTGGGTACCTCCTGTCCGCGTCCTGGACCCCTGGATCTGGGTGTCTTACGCAGGGACCCCTCGCTGACTGCAGTGGAGGCAGCGCACGCAGGTAGGGAACTCAGTGTCGCTGATGATTGATGCATTGCGCCACGCGCATAGATAAATATAATTAAATATATGCATGCAAGGTAATTAAGGATATGTACATATACATCACACACACATGCATATACATGCACACATATATATATATATATATATATATATTATTCTAACTATACACATATGTCACATATGTCATTATTTAGTTGTGATGCATAAACATCCCTATGGATCCAAGGTACCTCCTCCCCGACCTATGGCTGAGGTCGTTTGCGCCTTCGCCGGCGCCGGCGCTGCTGCCGTTTCAGCTTTATGGGGTTCTTGGACATCGCGGGATGTGAAAATCTTGGATTTGGAAAATCTTGTGGAATCCTAAGAATTTACGAGTCAAAACAGGACTCAAAACCATTTCTATATATAATTTCTAAGGAAATCCTATGAAATGTCCGTAATTTTGGAACCGAAATTTGAGGGACTTAAAAACTAAGGAAGAAGTACGGACAATGCTTTTGGTTGATCATTCTAAAATGCCTACTATTTTGCGATCTATTGCCTGACGATTCATTGTTCCTCAGTACCCCTGGTAATCCTCATGTCCAATGGGAAATCCTTGTGTTCAATTGGGGTTGTCCATTGCAAGCATAGATTACCAGAGGCTTTTCACCATAGTGAAGAGCCACTTCCATATGGGATATATATGGATATATGATATATATATATATGGTGGTAAGCCCAATGATAAACCACCCCCAATATTGCCATACATGGGTGTTAAATGGTTTTTTCATGGGTCCTTTCAGGTTGGCATCTCCAAATGGTTGGTGATTTTTGGGGGAGTTCACCGAGACAAAGGGATTTCCTTCCATGTTTCCTACCAACATTCGTCAGAAGGCACTAGGCACGCATCAAGGTACAGGCACGACTGGTGGCTAGTTGGTTCTTCGGGGCTGCCATTTTGGAGGAGATACCTGTGAAAAATCCATGTTTGGCAACTACTTGGTTTGAGGAATCAGCCCGTTTCAATGTGCCTCATTTCATACGTTCATCGACACCAAGGTTGTTTCTGCTTTCAGTCCTGTCCTGAGTCTGTCGCAGGGCCTTGGGATGGAGAGCTAAAAATGAGCAGTTTGGTTTCGTTCCTTTGGTGCGAAAAGATCATACACACATAAACCAAATAAACATTTATATAACATTTAATAGATGATATATCTTATATTATATTTATATATACATCATATTATACATTGCAATAAATACAATATATCATACTTCACCTCTAGGGAAGAGGGGAATGATCCACATGGAAAGCATTGAACACCTGGCCCTTGGCCGTGAAAAAACCGTGTATCTGAGCATGATCTTACAGAGCAGATGCGTCCGAAACCTCTTTTCTTGGCTACCCCCCCATGGATTGAGGACGGCAACATCTGCGAAAACAAAAGGTACCTAGTGCCTCTATCAAGAAATTCTTTGTAGGACATGGACATGGTATGCAAAACGCAGAAGAGGCTTGAAGAGGCTGAAATCCATAGCCAATCTATTGAACCATATATGTTTAAATATACCCGCCTGGATCAGCACGGCCTCCATATGCAGATGGTTTGTTTGTACGTACATTCATGCGTACTTAAATATTGATTGTGCATGCATACAAAGAACCATAGCGGCACAGATCCAGAGATATATAGACACGCATATCATTTCATATATACGCCTACGCACCTGCATCTGCATACATCCGTAGATGCCTGAAGGTGATGTCCCCCCCAATTGTAGGTCTGTTGATTACCCATCTACCTATACTTATTTCATCAAAAACCCAACACTTGACCAAGTCATCCTTACGAACTTTGTTTATCACCCATCCAAGTAGGATTATTTCATCACCAGAGACCCAAAAAAAACAGTTCACCGAACTTCTAAATCAACATCAGAACCAACAGTTATCCTCTGCTAAACTGTTACATAACTATGGAAAATCACCATGTTTCATGGCTAAATCAACGATTTCTATGGCCATTTTCCAGTTCGCAAAGTGTGAGTTTACCAGAGGCTAGGGCTTCCCCTTGGCGATATATCTCAGGTCGTCTTGCTGCTGGAGTCAGCGTTGGGTCTTCCCCTTTCAGGTGGGCCACAACAAATCTTCGGACTGAAAAGGTCTTAAAGGCCATCTTTTTTTCATGGGGAATGGGCCAAAAAACGAAAATGATATAATTATTATATAATATATAACTATATATATAATATATAAAAATAGTAACCATAGGATACAATAAGATGTTTAAAAAGAAATCAGAAGGGTAAGGTAACAATATCATTTTGTTATAGAAAAGAAGGAATCAGAACTCATCAGAAGCCCACCTTGAAAGTGGCAATGATGCGTTCCCCCTGTTGAAATTTACAGATCTATGTAAATTACCGATCTATGAGAATAACTATGACAATAATATATATATATATATAGATATTAAATGTGACTATATATATATATATCGATCCCCTCGTCTTTTAGATCTAGTAAGAATCTAGTATCATGTAACTAATGAGCAGAGGTTATTATAAAGCTACTGTCATTGAGGTCATCAACAGATGTTGCAGCAACGCTGAGACATGAAGGGACGTTCTCCCCTTCATTACCATTCTCTGACAGAAGGTTAGGAGAGGAAACTGATGAAGTTGGGAAAATGTAGGGCGTAGGTCAAAATGTCAAAGTATGTCAAAATGATCGAAGGCGCTCCTCCCTTCCACATCTTGATTCATCTTGGTAGTGATTGATTAATGCCGTGAGGGTTAGACTGGCCTAGACCCCAGACTTCCTTGGTCTAGTCAGTTTAATCTTCACATAAATCAATTTGGCGGATTTATTGGCTTTACATGTTTGACCCTATAGCCATACGTTTGCCAGCTCTTCACGCTCATATGTAAAGACCATCGGTTCATGCAAGGTGGTGCCTCAGTTCAATTCGTTAGCTAATGTTGTGTTTTTACCTGCTTGGTGGTTTGGAACAGTTTTTATATTTTCCATAATATATGGGATGTCACCATCCTTCCCATTGACTCATATTTTTCAGAAGGGTAGGTGGCTCAACCACCAAGCAGTTACTTTTCATCACTTTTTTTTACCTGGAAATCCTAGGATTTTTCAAATGACCAAAAAACATCCCTAGAGTCTGAGAGGGCACCTTGACAGCAGACAGCAGTAGGCATCCTCCTCCTCTTGGATTTGGAGGGAGTCACTAGCCGCGGCCATTGGGCAGGCAGGTTTTTGTCGCCCTGCCTTGTTGGGCACCGCGGAGGGGGAGTCCATGAGCATGGGGTTGACATGATGTCGACCTTAGGTCGAAAGTTGGTTTACGGACACATTTCTCAATGGATTGGTTTAAGGGAAAACCTACAGGAAACCATAGATTTTCCCATTGAGTATGGGGCTTTCCTGTAAATTTTCCCTTAAACCAATCCATTGAATTTCACTAGTTCAATATATCTACCAGAACTCCAACAGTTCACCAAAACAGACATTCTGATTTCCTATTCTGTCCACTAACTTTGCTAACTTAAATCAAAGATGATCAACTATCACATATCCCAGGGTCCCAGTATATCCCATGATATTCCCTTGATATGACCATTAAACTTAAACTATGTAAAGTCCGCATTAAAATCACCATTATATAATCCAATATTTGTCAATTAAAGTTGATAGTCAAGTCAGAAAAATTACATTAAATCCCAAGAAAAAGGTTGGTCTTCCCGATAGTTGGGTGTTTTTTCCATGGGAACGCTTCACCGCCCCTGTCAGTTGTTTTTTTTAACGAACATACCATTCATCATCTTAAATCCCCATGAAACCATCATTAAACCATCTTAAATCCCCACAAATCTCATGTTTTCGTCAGTTAACTCATCTTGAATCTGCACCAAATCCCCCTATCAGTTGAGGTTGATCCCATGAAATCCGTCAGGTCTCGCCCTGTTTGTGGCTCTTGCTGGATGGATCTGGTGCCCGAGACTGACGGCCAAGGTGCTTGGTGAAGGGTGGTTAGGATGATTTTTGTTAGGATGATTGGTGATGGACATCTGGTTGGTGAATAATGGTTAGTATGGGATAATGATGGTTAATCATGGTTAATAATACCACCAACCAGACATGTTCTGGTGATTTGTTGATGGATTTAGCCATCAACATCTGGGATTTATGACTGGATTTATTGGGAAAGATGGAAAGATCGAATCGGAATCTCATGGGAATCTGATGGAGAAGGTTAACCTAACGGTTAACCGTTGGGCTTATGGTATACCGAGCTACTCAATGGGGCTTGTAAACCAACATATATCAATCAGGAGGCACCACCTGCCGTGACGAAGTTGAACACACACACACCCAGTGGCGCACACTTTTGGTGCTTGGAAACTCTTTGGGAACCCATCAGGTTGCCACAGAGACTATTTAATCATGTCTCCCTAAGAAATAGTAGATACCACTGAAAATTCACCATTTTGAATTACGTTTGTCTCAAGCACCCAGTTTCTTTTTTGTTCCCCTCAGCCCCTCAGCCTTTCAGCTTGCCTCGAGCAAAGATCCAGGAGACCATGACTGTGGAGACGATGCAGGTGTTGATCCTACTTTTGGGCAGCCCTGTGGCTTGGGTGCTGGCCTCATATGGGTGTGTATTTGAACATGGCTGAACATGGGCTATACCCCCAAGTGGCCATAATTGAATATATTTGAATGGGAGAAAGGATGAATCATCCTCAGATGCCATGGGATGCATTCATATTCTCCACCATTGCTAGGGATGCCCTATGTACAAAGCATTTTGATAGGCTGGATGACCTCAGTGTACTGCCTTGGCACCACAAGGCTGCGGCCTATGCGGGCCATGCCCACTACCTGATTGCCGCCACAGCACCTGCCCTGATGGTGGCTGGGGACACTCAGTGTCGCATAGTGTCGCCGTAGTCACCGGTTGGTGAAGGGCTGGGGTGTGGTTGATGGGGTGCTGCCTGGTTCACCAGTGCAAAAGCTGCACCCAACCACTAGCCAGACTAGCAGATTGACACTATCATTACCCTGTTCAATTGCAAGAAAGATAGTCAGAATATGTCAGGATTCTTCCGTATACTGCTTCAGGATATTTCAAGCGTGCAGCTGCAGACGGGGAAGTTTTCTCTTCAAGCAATCGTTTGAGGCCATCCAATTTCGGAGTTATTCCGCCCTGGGAAAGTTGACTTTCCCAAATTCAGCAGGGGAATGTAGCTGTATTGTATCTTCAAGTTGTTGGTGCCAATGAAACAACTTGAAGTGCAAAAGGCTCACAAAAAATAACACGTTTGGAAGATGAGTTAGCAGCTAGCATAGCTTGCTTTGTTTGAACATTGTGTATACCATCATAAAATTAAATCCCCCAAATATCTCCAATCAACTCCTTCAAAACCTTATTTTCCCTTATTTGCCTTATTAAAGTTGCCATAACTGGATGATGCTTGGAGTGTTTGTCACCCATTTCTCCATTGCATTCCGCACGTCCCTAGAGAGTTCAGAACCAAGGCGTTGAGTTTGCTGGCAATCCCAGTGCCCTCAAAAGCAGCTGGGCGGAACAGGGCCAAGTGGTGATTTGGTGGACACTTTCCCAACGGGAAATACACCAGGAATGTGGGAATCTATAGGGAATATATGGGAAGATGTTGATTTTGGTGGAGGGTTCCGGCTGTTTGGTTTGGACACCATCAAGGGCGGCAAGATGAACATGAGCCCGGTTGACTACTGGGAGCAGTTCAGGCATGCCACCGGTGGATGTCACCCTGACACCTCTGGTGAACCTCATGGGATAGAAGAAATAGAAGGGGGCGAAAGTGAGATGGAGACAGTTTTTGTGGAGTATCCCATGGATATCCCATGATTGCCAGGCATTTCTTGAACTTGGATTCACTTGGATGGGTCATGCAAGTAACTGGCAAAGATTCATGGCTGGGACTGCTCCGAAATATATCAGAATGATCTTACTGATTCCAATTGTTCAGTGCGATATTCCAGTTGACTTTGTTACAGCCTCCGATATTCAAACGCGGCTTGCTGCAAAATCCATTAGTTATTGTTAGGTGCTGTTCCCAGCAATAAACCACTTAATTCCCAGCCAGCCACGTCTGATTATCCCATTGTATTCCCATTGATGTCATTTTAGATCCATCAAATCCCAATGAATCCCGATTTGTTGATGGGGTAAGTCCCTATTCAATCCCTCTTGACTCACTCTTAAGTCCATTTATATCACGTTTGATGACCAGAGAGTACACGCTGGGGCCCAGATAGCTAAGTTGACACACAGAACTTGCCGAATTCTATGGTTTGTGGATGTTTCTGGGGGATACCACTAGTTCATAGATGTTGATAGGGTTTTCAGGATGGCCCCCCCCCCCGTGATAGTTGGTTTATAACCCCATCTAAATATAGTATAAGTATCATAGAGTATTGTTATTATGGTTGTTTGCACCCACTTAGCTAACGAGAGGGCCCCATCCTGTATACACCTACTGTGTTTTTAATCTTTTTAATCGGGAGGCCCCACCTCGTACATAATTCTTAGGCTTCCCTCATCACCTTGGCATTTCTGAGGTGACCACAGCTGCGCAGGTGGGGCACGGATGCAGCAGGAAACCCACTGGGGTAAACTAAATGTTCATAGCGTTTACACTGAAACCATGGGGGGAAAAACCTATTTTATATTTATATATATATATATATGATTTTAAGGGAGTAAAATGGGATCTCTAACCAACGATACGATAGTTGGGTGTCTCAACATTATCGGGGTATCCCCCAGCATAGACAACCTGTCAGATCTCCACCTGATCCAAGAAGTGAAACCTGAGATGGATGAGAACATGAGGCAGTGTGGTGACATGAATGGCAATACATTCATAATCTGGTTGGTGGTTTGGAACATGTTTTTTATGACTTTCCATTCAGTTGGGAAGTAACCACCAACCAGTAATATTTCATAATTTTCAAGGTGCAAATCAAATCATGCCTCATGTTCTCATCCCAGACTTAGCATAGAACTTACTCGAAAGCCTTATTCTTGTGAGTCACATTCCCTTACCGGAAATCATAGGCACACCTTGGCATGGACTTGTGACTCGAAAGCCACGCAGCCTCCACCATGCGGCTTGGATTGGGACCATGATTGGGACCATCGTTAGACACGCCCACCGGCGGTATCATGCTGTTGGTTGTATTGCCCACATTACATGTCCCATGATTACATCGTATTATATACATCGTATTATATATATCGTATTATATATCCCCCTTCAACCGGGATTTCATATTTCATACCCAATACATCCCCATGATATGGCCCGGTATATCCGCACTCTTGTTGGTTAAACCCCTTACAGTTTTTATAGTTGTTCGATTTCGTTTTTCAGATCCATTAAACCAACAACTAATATTGGTTGCTTGTCATATCACATCCCATGATTATGTCCCAATTCACCTGGGATTTCCTACTCGGCTAGCTTGCAGGTGAGACGAAAGGATGCCTGGTGGCCGGAGGCGGGTGCTATGAGATGATTCCCGTAGTACATTGCATACATTTATCACCATGTATACGCTTATATATTTGTTGTGTATTTGTTCTATTATATACTCTATTTGCATCTATTTACTCAAAATTTGTATGCACACTTCTGGTCTTTTTTTGCGGCTATGTTCATTCATTTGTTTAGGCGATTCTTTGGACCAACAAACGCTGCGCTACAGCCATTGGCTTTCCCAATTGGTACCAATAAAATTCACCAAGGTTTTTTCCCTCGAGCCCAGCAATGTTCAAAACCCATGTTGGGTGATGAATTGGCACTGGGGCAGTGCCCAAATCTACCCCTTATATTTTGGGGATTATCACAATTCAGCTGGGCAATCCATGGAAACCCGCTTGTTCAATATGGATTTCTCAGGTGCCGCGAAATGCATGGTTGATCATCATTTTCATACCATTCCCCTGAGGTATTCAATCATGGCTGGGAGATCCCCCAACTAAGTGGTTTTTGCCCCACCAAACCGACATTGCGAAACAGCAGCGGTATCATACCTCCATGGGGTCAGGAAACTGTTTGTGCCACGTGTTTTCTTCTTCAAATGAAGTTTTTTTTTGGTGAAGTTTTTCCTCCACGAAACTGGCTGGCCCAGTCAAATTCTATTGACAGTAAGGTGCAGAATCCAATTTTTGGCCACTTTCCCTATTGGGGATGATAATCCTTTGTCACTTTCATGGGTTGAACGACTGACCAGCAACCATGTTCAGTATGTAACCATAAGCTCCCCACTTCAGAGCTGATACATGGAGGTTTTTGGTGGACATATCCTACCAAAGCTCAAGGAAAAATCCATTCTCCCCATTTCTTTCGATTAAGTTATTTCACAAACTAACATGACCCTGCCACATGGTGGTCTATACCGCTACATAACCCACCATTGTTGTAGAGTGAAAGAACAGGGTTCCATTGTTTCTACATCCCTGCTTTGGAAATCAAATTTTCAAAAGCACAGAACCCATTCCCATTAAAGAGGGTCCCAAAAATGTGATTTCAGCCCCTTCTTTTCACCATGCTGACTGGGGGGGGAGTGTAGCTAAGTACCGGGGGAAGGGATTATGTAGTTATACCGAATGACTATTACATTCAAATCCCATTTAGCCACTAAATCGGCATTAAACCCCATTAAAGCCACCATGAAACCAGCATATGTATCCATGCTTGTAACATCCTTTAGAAAAACCTATGAAACCATCATGAACTCCCGAAAAAATCACCATGAGCTCGGGCATTTCTGTGGAGGTGGCCACGGGCTCCAATGGTGAGCCTGTTTTTATGGACACATGGAACGTGCCTCCCAGGTGGATGTGTTGGTTGGGGTTCGTGATGCCAAGATTTTACCCAATTCTGCTGATGGTTTGAAATTTTCGAAGATTCAGGTTTCTTTTCAGTAGCTGGTGTGGTTTGGAACATGAATTTTATGACTTTCCATATCTTGGGAATGATAATCCCAACTGACGAACTCCATCATTTTTCAGAGGGGTAGGTCAACCACCAACCAGAAATCTGAGAAACGCCATTCCGGGCCATTCGCAGGACCATGAGATCCATGGCGATTCCTCGCAGTACGTTGGAACTATTCCTAGGGCTACTTAAGATACCCGGCAAACGTGGCAACCGAAAACCCACCGCCTTTGCAGATGATTAGCCCATGAAAACCATATGAAAACCTCTGTTGATAGAGGATTTCCCATTACCACGTTTGATGTCCGGGTGTTACCCTCTGGTTATGACTAACATAGCCATGGTATAGATGGCCGAAATAGATGGTTTATGATGGTTTACCGTTCTTATAAATGGTGGATCTTTCCATGGCGAACTGTTAGTCATAACCAGAGGGTACATACAGGGATTACCAACCAAAAAACAAAACCCGCCCCTGGAAAATCCTGGAAATCCGCAGGCGGCAGCTTCCCGCCATGGAGGGTGATGGAAAAGAACTTCTCGGGAGGACGGGTGTAGCAGGGCAGTGCCATGCAGTGCCCAGACATCGGAGAATGGTAAATCAACAGTCGTGGGATTCATATGGCATGTTAGATGGATATGGATTATTTTTGGGGGGAATTCTATATGGGTTTATAGACGGAATTAATTAGATGGATCCGTATGGATTTAAATGGAATTATGTGGAATTGAAGGGAATTATATGGATTGAACTGTAGATTGAAATTTGCAATCTGTTGGATCTCTTGTGGATAGACTGGGTTAGGGTAAACCCAATGGTGGAAGGGGAACTCAATGCTTTGCAATCTCTTTACCATAAAGCCACAAACCGGGACACAGACTAGAAAGCTACATCCCTGCAACTGGCATAGTTAGCAGATGTGAGCAGTTGTTTCAGTTCCACATAATAAACTAGATTCCATTTTAGCTTCCAAGGGGATATTGTGTTTGGAGTCACCATCCATATTTTCATGTCCGAATTTTATCGGGCTTCATCACCATGTGCATTGCTTCACGTGATGAGTATCCCGACATAAAAAGTGTATCTTCATTGGCTGTATCCATCATATCTTCATCAAAATGGCCCATCCCCACTAGGATGTGATTTCTGGACTGAATTTGAAACCACCAAGCACGTTGCAAGTTGCCATTGGGATGCCACACAAATGAATGTACACAGGGTTTTCTTAAAAATAGGAAAAAATAAAAACGACGTACCCTAACCAAAGCAATCATTCAGGGGAATTGCGGATCACCATAGATCAACATCGGTTTCGAAGAAGGTAGATGTCAGTTGGACTGCAAATGTCGCCCATGTTGCATCGGTTTCACTCTCCGACACGAGGCTGATGCACTTGAGCGGTGCATGTCGCCAGGCACCGTTTTCCGGGGTACCCGGGAAACCTTCGTCTTGGGATCCGAACATGAGGATGGATCAACTATTTTGAGGCTCACAAGGGTAGCGTTTTGAGCCATAGTCAGTCATAGCCATATACCCTCTGGTAAACTAACGTAACTATGGAAAACCACCATTTTTTATAGGTAAATCAACTATAAATGACCATTTTCCATAGCTTTTTGTATGTTTACCAGGCCGGGTAGTCCCTCGATGGCTCGGCCTAAAACTGACTTGGCACAGCGATTTTTGTGACGAGATTTCATCGTCAATGCATCTATTTCCGTGGATAATTCCGCTGGGTTAAAGTTTGAGACCCATATACCCAGATATACTCAGATGGACTGGTTATTCAGTAACAAAACACCATAGCACATCCCAATTCTGTAGTTCCTTGTTGGATTTTGGACACATGGGGAACTAACCCTGGAAAATCCGAATGACTCCTTTACTCCCTTCATTGTCGATGATGCTCCTGTGAATCTTTCAGGCTACGAACATGTTACTGGCGACTTCTCAAAACATCTCAAAACCATTCAAAACCCTATTTGAGGATCCTTAAGGGTGGTATGATTCCAAATGACCAGCATATGTTTCAGGTCTTGAAACCACCAGCCATCCATGTTGAGGGCCAATTTTTGTTTAAAAAAACACTCATCTACAGTACCACCACATGTACAGTTCACCATAGTTCACCAACTTCGAAGCCCAGCACCTTAAGGGCCCCCGATTGGGCCCCCACGAAGAGATGCCAGGTTCAGCTTGGATCAAAGCAGGTGGTGGGCGACATGGTCATCCAACGAATCGCCTCTGAGGCGGGCTGGGGACATCGACTGGGGATTTTCCCATGGGATTTTTCGTGATTTCAATGGGAATTCACCAGCCAAAATGGGGCTATGAATAGGAAATAGATGGAAATAGCCTCTGGTAAGTTGTGTCAGTTTGCGAACTTGAAAATGGCCCATTTATAGTTGATTCACCCATTAAAAATGGTGATGTTCCATAGTTTCCTCTGGTAATTTGTGTCAGTTTGCCATTGAAAATTGCCCATTTATAGTTGATTTACCCATTAAAAATGGTGATGTTCCATAGTTTTTTATATGTTTACCGGAGGGTGATCATTGCGAATCCCAAAAATACGCCAAAAAAAACATGGCAGAAAGTGAATAAGCGAGGGGGCTGTCACATGTTTTGACTAGGGAAACCTGGGTTGTTCTTCAACGGTTCTTCAGCACAAGTGTGGATTTACTGAAGAAGAACTGTAATTCAGCAGCAAAATGCTTGGAATTGGCAACAAAACATCGTTATTTTGTTTTCCTGGCAAGAAGTCGAAATCTCGGTCCAGAAAAACACGGAATCTTGTATCCAAAGTCTGTGTTCAACAAGTCACTGAAGGCTGAAGGCTTCCAGGATGAATATGATTCATACATATTCATACAAGGTGCTGCCCCCACAGTTATAAGTTGGTTTACAAAGTTTACAAGCCCCATGAACTATAGATATCATTGATATCATGATATATATATACCATAAAGTCTACAGTCATTGGAGTTAGTTTCACCAACTCAGCCAAGGAACTGTGGCACTTGTCATAGAAATCCCAGCTTTGCCTCTGATTTGAAAAACCACATGATCACCTCACCGAGACGGTGACTCGGGGATGTCCTTTCACAATGCCCTGCACTGTTGGGATGACTTGCTGTGGAGCTTTGAGCTTAAGAATCCCGAAAAAGTTACCTTGAAGTTGACCCGAAAAAATCGAGCGTGAACAGTAGGAAGCTGATCCCGTATGCGTTGCTTTCCCCAAGCAAAATGTCGAAAAGGGAATTCACCATGCGCTAATGCTCCCCAAGTAGATGGAAAGGTAAAATCCCTCTTCAAGAATCGGCAGAATGCATGCTCATCTGTTTGGGGCCACCAAGGAAATTCCCTTACTTACCCTTACGTTAACAAAAGACAGAATTCCCATCTTCAACAGAAAATGCATGGATAAACTAGGACTGGTAAACTATCCATTGCCACGTTTTCCTTTAGGATGCTAATTGGGTACAGACATGTATAGACGGTATAAATCAAAGTTGATTTAGGTGGATCCTCCCAACATCGCATGGTGGATCCTACAGCTTACCCACGAAAAGCCTTCAAACACACTTGAACTCTCTGAAAAGCCTATAAGCCATCATAAATCATCATAAATCATCATAAATCATCATATTTGTGTCCTACCGAAGCAATTAAAAGCCCCTAAATCCCATGGTTTTTCCACCTCCAAAACCGCGTAAAATGCCGCGTCAACCGCGGTCTGCCAGGAGGGTCGCGCGGTGTGGTCCGCGCAGCTGAACCAGGACCCCGTGATGTTCGTGGCCTCGGAGGCTCCGCATTTACATGCATTTACCCATTGAAAATGGTGATTTTCCATTAAAAAAAATCTATGGTAATGTTTTAGCTCATTTATATGGTAATATAGACCCCGGCAGATAGGGTTTGGAAGACTAGTTTCCACTATAAATTGGTTCATTTTCAGTGTTTATGTTAATTTACCAGAGGGTAAACTATAGGCTAATCAATGTAAAACTAATGGTAATCTATGGAAATTAGTTGTGGTAATGATGGCTAATTATATGTTTTATTTGAAACTAATGGTAATGTAATTATAGTCATAGGCTAATATAGTAAAAAGTCTATGGACACTTTGGGAAATTTTAACATATCTATGGTTAAATGCCTATGGTTTATGGATGTTTATGGTAGACATGCTGTGGATGGTTGCGAAATCCTGCACCAGTTGGTAACCATTAGGGAACATTAGGTAACTATGAAACATTGTAAACTGTAAATGATGGGATGTTAATGGGACAAACCATCTACCAACTGGTGCAGGATTTCTTCCATCCACAGTAGTATTATGTAGTTATATATTATTATAATCGTGGTGAATATACATCTATGGCTATATTTATAGTAGAATAAATATATCTAAGGCTAACATAGTTGAAAATCTATGGAAACTATGGGAAATCTCAACATATTTGTCGGGTAAATAACTATGGTTTAAGGTAGACATATCTGTAATATATTTTGTACATAGCTATGGTGAACTATGGTTTTATTGAACAATGGTATAAATATAGATATGGGGGTGATATATCTATAGTTAATGAATGTTAATGAGATATATCTATGGTCACCTATGGTTGATGGTAGATATATCTATGATTAACGATTAACTATAGTTTACTGGAAGATTAGGATATTGATAGGATATGAAATCCAAGCTTTTCTGTATGAATGAGAAGAAACTTCACCAACCTGAACCCCAAAAAACAGATAGAAGTTGGTAAAATCCAATTAGATCAGATTGATGATAGTAACCTTTCAACCTATCACTGTTCCAATAGAACTTCACTTTTCAACAGTTTTTGCTGGCTTTGCCATAATGTCAAACCCGGATTAATAAACCATGGTTTCTGAAAATTAGGGGGTACTCCTCCAATAGTCATTTCATCTGATACTTATATAAGTGGTACCCTCCCAATTCAACAGCCGTAAACGGGGTTCAAACAAATCCAGGGTTGACATTAGCCTCTGGTAAACGTTTACATAACGAATTGGAAGGTTTATTAATCCAGGGTTGACATTACCCTCTGGTAAACTAACATAACTATGGAACATCACCATGCTTTTAATGGGTAAATCAAGGATTTCTATGGCCTCATCGGCCTCATCATTATTAATCCCGTTATTAATCCCATCATTAACCATCATTAACCATCATTAACCATTATTAACATTCACTAACCATTATTAACCATCATTAACCATCACTAACCATTATTAACCATTATTTTCAAGTTCGCAAACTGTTTACCAACGGGTTGACCTTTGCTGCGACCTTGGGACCAGGTCCACCTGTCCACTTCGGACCCGGTGGAAGCGGTGCTCTGGGCCATCTACTCTGCTGAGGTGCCGTCATTTGATCAAACATGGCTGGAAATTGGAGTAATTTAAGCATCAACAAATAGGGATTTAATCTATGTTATATATATATAGATATATGTATATGTATGTATTTATTTCAAATTTTATGTATTCATTCATTTGTTTATTTATTGATTTTTATATTTACAGCACCCGACCGAATTATGGGAAAAAAAACGTTTCAATTTACAGGCGCCGCCTGTCTATGATAGAAAAGTTACGAACCTTTTTTTTCCATAATTATTGTTTCCATATTTTTTTCCATAATTCTGTCGGTGACTGTATTTCCATCGATTCGCAATTTGAATGCATTTTAAGGGGGAATATTGAATTATAGAAAATATGTGTCTAAAGATCTGGTATATGCCCCTAAGTCTTCCATTGATATACATAATATCATGTGATGTTC
>Ga0126342_10001998_pt1 | contig 30688 bp, 27 predicted proteins | sample Cyp1metagenome_FD_92528 | JGI IMG/M metagenome (GOLD analysis project Ga0126342, IMG submission 92528) | Coral microbial communities from Lord Howe Island, Old Settlement Bay, Australia - Cyphastrea 1 metagenome | ecosystem: Host-associated > Invertebrates > Cnidaria > Coral ...
AACAAAACATTGCAATTCCTATGCGTTTTACTAAAAAGGCACGACTTTTCAAATCAAGTGCTCCCCAGCTATTTACGATGATTTCCAAATTTTAGGCACGACTTTAGCATTCCACTGTATAATATATATATATATATATAAATCAATAGGAACTAGAAACTGATAGAACCATTTCGGCAAATGTTTCATTATCATCTCTACACATAAACATCATAAACATGTAGTTCCACGTGTCTAATAGTACCTATGCTCGGATAACACACCAGCGCGTCTTTCTTTGGTAATCAGTTGACATCGTGCAGTACCCAGTATTGGTTGGTCTTTGATCGAAACCGATTTATGACCCATTGTCAGTTGACGGCCATGCTTGGACGATGTATTGCTGTAACTATTATCCTGGGTGGGATGATATTTTAAATGCATAAAGTGTGTAAATCAATCTCCAACTGCTCTGCCCTGTGCAAATGGGACCCAACATCAATCTTGAAGGGTGGAAGGACCCCTCTGTGATTCCCCTTCGTCTTGATGGGCAACTTTGAACCCAAAATCGAGCGGCATGTACTGTTCATAAGACATGCATGTACAGAGAGAAAGAGAGAGGAAACGCATACCGAAAAAAAAATATCACGCATCTAGAATCTAATCATATCATCTACAAATTCTCCCGCACTGGGATTGTTTAAACAGGACCCTCCACAGGATTGTGCGCTACTCATTGAGCTTCCCACATATCCTCCTCTTCCTCCTCAGGTGGCAGGCAATGTGCAAGGATTTCCAACCAAAATAGGACCGTATCAGTGTCCTGGATAATCATAGTTTTTAGTTTTTTCTAATCTAGGACACATCCAACAAAATCTGGATACATTCATGGCTAGATAGATCATATTCAGACTTGATAATCTCATATATTCTCCAAAATTTGGCGATCAATAAACCCATCCACCAACCCAACCACTCCCAGGAACCCGATAAAAAGTCGTCATCTTCAGTGCTTCCATTTCTTGGGATTCAGCCACTTGGAGGATAATCCCACGAATCGTGAGTGGTCAAGTGGTTCAACCCTGGTGATCGCAAGTCCCCCAAGTGGATTATCCGATGTATAGCTTCTAACTCGCGCTACTAACCACTGACTAAGTGCGATGATCCTCCAAGTAGTGTGCAAACACATGATATACTGATATACTTTATATTACTTTATCTTCAAACATCTGACCGGTGGGATCCGATGGCTTTGACAGGTCGGACTGGTCGGTGAGGATCAGGATTTGCAAGGCAAGCAGGAACCCACCGTACTGTACCCCCAACTCCCATGGTTTTCTCACCATGGCCATCCCACTCGAGCAGTGGTCATGTTTGATGGATTTTTGTGGGTATACCAGCCGGGAAGTTCCCCATTTTCAGACAGACTCATACTGGTTGGTGGTTTTAACCATCTTGAAAAATATGAAAGTCAATGGGTTTAGGATTATCCCATATATTATGGAAAAATAAAATTCATGTTCCAAACCACCAACCAGCATATCTCAACCATCGGAATCAGTTGCTCCCATGCACCTCGTCCGTTTCACAGGTGGGCGTGTTTTGCTCGAAGCTCAGGGCCTGGGGAAAGCATGGTGGGTGTTTCCGCTAGGTCAGTACAAGATGGGGCCCGTCTCAGATAGCCAGGTTGCTTTATAACCTTTATACGTATACTAAGGTTCACTAGAGTCTATCCGAGACTATTAGATCTATCTGCAGATACCCTCAAACAAACGTAACAAACTGGAACATCAGCACTTTCATAGCTAAATCAACGAACTAAATGAGCCATATTTTCAATAGCAAACTGTTAGTTTACCAGAGGGTAGATGGGGTTAAGCAACGGATCTAACTGGGAAATGTCCCACAAAAAGGGACCCGCTCCATGCTGAACCCGACCGTCTCGTTGTTTGGGCGTCCCCGCGGAGCCCATTTGCTGTGCCCTGCCGCTTAAGCGCCAGAGCGGTAAGCGGAGCCCCAGAAAATCAACGGGAGACCAATGACTATATGACTATAATGACTATAATTTAATGGTTAATATGATATGACTATGATATGACTATATGACTATAGGTTTATATGACTATATTTGTTCATGATTATGGTGATTATGGCTATATATATATTATAAGCTGGTTGGTGGTATACCTACCCCTCTGAAAAATATGAAAGTCAATGGGAAGGATTATCCCATATATTGTGGAAAATAAAAAATGTTCCAAACCACCAACCAGACTCTATGACGGTAATCAAACGTGGCAATAGAAAATCCACCATTTGTAGATGATTTACCCATTAAAACTTAAATTAAAACCTCCATTTATAGGGGATTTCCCATTGCCACGTTTGATTACCGGAGGGTATATGACGGTAACGAGACAAGGTACTGGTCTTGCAAAATCCAGTTTTCATTTTATTTGTTCAAATTCTGGTTGGGAAAGGGACACTTTGGAGGTTTCCCAGCCATGCGAATTTGACCCATACAATATATCCAACATATGTATCCCAATATATCCAACTATAACGCAGTATATCCCCTGTCACATATTTAGTGTATGCAGACTCACTTGTACACACTCAATCCAATCGAACGTATCCAGGAGTAATTTCAATTTCTCTCGAAATAAACTAACTAAATCCAAATCGATGGATTAGTAATTGTAACACTTTCAAGGATTGATGAACAAGTCGTCACTGATACCATTGCCCATTTTTTTGCTAGTCCACAAAAAAAAACATATGTTGCTGGTTATGGTGATGTTTGATTTACAGAAAAAGCGCGAAAGGATTTCAACTATAGTACCTATCCAGTTGCTTGAGGATGATATTTCGATGGGTATTTGGCTATGAGTCAAAACCCTAGGACCCCAGGTACCCTAAAATAGTTGGTGAATGAACAGTTCTTCCCCGAAATATAATGATAATAAGTTTTCACCCATCCCCATGTCTGAATCACTAATTCTTCGAGGATGATTCCCCTCAGCCATCCTAAAAAAAAACTGGAGTCACCTACCATGCCACCTTCGAATGCCCGTGAGGAATCATATATGAGTTCTAAGAGTTCAAAGCCCAAGGTTGTTAGTTCCACGTTATTTTGACAAGCATATAAAGCATGGATTTGGTTGGTTTGAATGTTTATAATAAGTATGTTTATATATATTATATATATACATGAACATTCAAACCAAATCCATATACATGTTTTATATGAATGACGCATAATTCAACTCTCTTTGCTAAAAACTTGCTTGAAACCACCGCGGTTTCACATTCTGAACAACGTGCAGGTCAAATCCCAAAGGTCGCGATTTTAGTTGGCTGGTTGAAACATGTTGTTTTTTTGTTTTTGACTCATGTTGCTACTTAGATGGCATATTTCTCTGGTTGTTTAACACATTTTTTGTACATTTTTGTTGGTTAGATCCACTTCTTTGGCCTGAGCATGCGTAGGTCGATGAGGCCGCTGGGTGGATGGCCTGATTCAAGGGATTGGTCTGAGATGGAGGAAATCAAGACTTGAGACTTGAAATATCAAGTTAGACGAAACTTGAAAGTATATATATATATATATATTAACTATCATATTTTGGTATTTAGTCCTAACTTAATTAACTTAGCTGTGTTTCATATTTTCAAGTTAGATATCATATGAACAAATGCAACCATATGATTGGTGCAAATCTGACAGGGCACTTATTGGGAATTATCAACCATTAGGGACCGAACTAACCAAGATGACATTCAATGGACCAATGTTTTGTTGTGAAAAAATCAGAAGCACATGACTTTGACCAACCCAATTTCAAAGCAGTCTCCGGTCACTTAATTCTTGGATAGATGGGCATGGATCAAGACCCTGGTGACCAGAAAAATAATTGTCAAACTAATGCCCACTAATGAGGGTTGGCATGTGCAAAGGTGCGCGTATTTTTTCCAGTTAAATTCCATGGAAATCAACAACTGATGTTGAAGGTTTTGATGCTCCAAAAGTGATCAAGTACCTGAACATGAATCCAACGGTTGTTTTTGACATGTCAAGACGGAAACCATTTCAGTGGATTTTGTTGGTGCCACATCTTTTTCCATACCATCCATCTCTGGTGTATTTACCACATGGTGGTAATTTTGCGACAAATGCATGAGGGTAAACCATGCTATAATACCTACGTGCATGGATGGAAATGGTATTGGGGTATTGGTGATTTTTGTATGTATGTGTATACATATATATATATACACATATATATATATACATATATATATATATGTATGTATGTATGTATGTATGTATGCATGCATGCATGCATGCATGTATGTATGTATGTGGTCACCCCCCACCAGAACCTACCTCTAGCCTTATTTACTGGCATTTACAGTACAAAAAAAGCAACTTTTTTGTTGTCCAGCATGTTTGTTATATATATATATATACAGATAGAATCAGATATATAGATATATAATAACAGTAGGTAAGTACGCGATAAATGGATGGTATGTTTTTCTTGACAAACATTCCTTCCACCGGAGCCACCTGATCTCACTTGTTCTTCTTCCCAGGCATAGAGCCCTTCATCGTCCACCTTGACTGCGGCCGAAGACTGTCACCCAGTCTTACCGGGCTTACCATTTGAATACCATTTGGAGGGTGTTGTTTTTAGTTTTTTTCAATAAACCTTTCAAAGAAATGCGTGAATTCATGGAGATGGTGATGAAAATGGGTGCAATGTCTTCCGCATTTGTACAATATGTTGGGCTTAAAGGGCTATGGGAAAGGCCATAAGATTTACCACTATTGAATCAGTTGCTGGACTTTAGCCGTAAATGCCTCTATCAATGCTTTAAATCCTTAACAAGGCTACTCCCGCAATATCTCTGAGCGGTATAAATTCAGATCCATGATCATGATGGGTTTCCATGGTTGAGATGTAGAGTCAATTGGATGGGTAGGTGTAAAAATAGTGTATGCATACATAATATACATATATACAACATATCTGTCAGATACATATCTAAATATTTATGTTATCTTATGTATACTATTAATATGTAGTCTCTATATATATAATGTATATACAGCGATAGATACTGTATATATATAGATAGTTTTACCAGTAAATATTATGTATATATATATATACATAGAGACGACTTGTCCATAAACCATCAAACAATATCCTGAGCATAGCCTATGTCAGCCTATCAACTCTGCAGAAATGGCTTTGGAATGAAAGGGACATGTTTCCCTGTTCTCACTCTCATAGAAGATGATTGCCCCTGGGATATTATTGGAACGTATTGGAACTGGCCGAATTTTATATGTTCATGATGTTTCATTCACCAACCTGAAGACTTCGCAGGTTATCCCCTTACCGGCCCACCAGGGGTCGATCCATTTGGATGGGCTGTTTCCGTGCCTCTAAAGCCGGAGTTTCTGGCTCTGCATCTTCATACCTCGCTTCGTTCATGGTACATGGTGGAGTGGTCCAGCGAACTACGATTTTGGCAACAAAATCAGGGATTGAATGGATCAACGACACACGAAAATCACTGGTGGTTCCCAAAGTGCTGGTAAATTTGGGATCATGTGCCCAAGTAGGGAGAAAATGAGTGAACAGCCAAACTAGTTTTTTGTCGTGTTGTCATCTTGACTCGTGCATATGCAGCTGTTACTTTCTAGAATGGGGAAGAACCCCAAATGCGCTCCTGGAGTGAGTTGCTACATTGCTTTAAGGTCTCTGCAATCTGCATTTGGTGCAGAAAGTGAATGAAAGACTGCACAGTCATAGCCATTGCTTTGAAAGTATTCATTTACAATCCCCTCGCAATGAAAATGTGTCTCTGACTCAAAAAGTGGTCCATGAGTCACGAAGCATTGTGCAGCAGTTCACGCAAGGTACCATGACATACCATGACTTTCGAACTTTCCTGGAAACTTTCCACCAAGTTCTTCCAAGTTCACTTGGAATTTCATCAATCTTCGCCCCCTTACCATCCCCTTACCATCCCTGGTTCCCTGGGTGCCCGTGCCCTGGGGAGTCGAAGTCGCATGTGGGCGTCGCGGGCAAGGAGCTTGGGGTCAGAATTTCCGGCTCCTGCAGCCCGGTGCGAAAGCAAAAAAGGCACACCGAAATTGGTGACGTTGCTCATCACAAAATGCAGATCCATGTTATAAATTCCTTGAGAACATGAATTCTTAAGGGTTTTGGTTATCTACAAGGTGGTGCCCCCAAGATAGCTAAGTTGGTTTATAACTCCAATAACTATGGTTTATGGTACTTATAACTTATAACTATAGTTAATGGGGTTTATAAACCAACTTATAACTGGGGGGCCCCACCTTGTAGGTTAATTAAATTATAGATACATTGAATTTCACTGAATGATATGATCATCAAACAAGTCTGCGAAGCCTGCAGAGATCAGTTTGTCTGAACATTACACCATGGAACACCCCAATTCGAAGCGATTGTCATGGTGCCGTCTCCATGGCCGATGATGTTCACCTGAAATCCCCTGACTTCCACCAAATAGTGGTGCTCATGGATGTTCATCCCAAACATGGACACATTACAGGTTTTGACCTCTATCAAGAATAGCCCCAAGACAATTGCAACTCCAGAGGCAGTTAGGATGGGATTTTAGGAAGCTGCAGATCACTGGATCTTGAATTTTGGAGGATTTTGGGCCAGTTTTTGTGGATTTTCTATCCATCCCCATGCCTCAAAACCTCTGTAGATGGTCTTGGTGTAAGCAGAGGATGCAGCTCCAGGGCTAAATTGCCTGCGAGGGGATGTGACCCACTTCTAGGGCTTTGAGAAAATTGGCTTCGTCTTTTCGCAACATATTTAGACTCGACCCTCCAAGTAGCCATAAGAAAAAAACATTTAAAAGTTCCAATGCAATCGGTTTATATTGGTTTACTATCGTTTACAAAATTTCCGAGGTACTTGATAATCAAAAATGTGCAAAATCATGGAACAACATTCCACAAAAGTCCACATAAACATGACTTGGGGAGATCTGTTTCGAACAAGGAGAGGCATCTGGAAAGTCCTGAGGAATTCGGCGGGTGAGTTCCACTCCGCACGAATCTGCGATATTTGGACTGCGGCCTGCAACAAAGCCTTGTGAATCTGCAAGTTTCTCAAGTGTCTCAAGGCAAGGACTCAGCTTTTTCTTGCAGCTCTATTCATGCGCCAACGTGTCCTTCGCTATTCATGGTCCGTTCTGCTGTGACACCGCACTTCGCAGTGAGACGCGTGATCTCCAGGCATCTTCTTGGAAAGATTAAGCTTCTGGAGAGCGAATTGATTCCCAACAGCTGGGTATCCCAAACTCAGGTGCACCTTGAGACCACGGGTCCAAATACAAAAGAACTCTAAAATGTTTCACGCACCGAACGTAGAAAGCAGCGCAGGGCTTGAGACCATGAATCTCGAAATCCACAGAACTTGATGACGGAGCATGATGAATGGGACATGATGAACGTATTTATTCTCAGTGCCCAATGTGGTTCTTTCACTGCAGCATCGATATATGAGCGGCGGACAAAATTACTTACTACATCTTACTACCCGCAATGGACATAGCCAAAGTGGGTGGTCCCCTATCGGTTGTGAAGGTTTGTACTTACATGCTATCTGCAAAAATAGGGTATCGGTAAGTGGGTGGTCCCCTGTCGGTTGTGAATGTGTTCGCACAAATTTGAACATCCCATGTCCACTCCCCGCTACTTTAGTCTTCCGCTAATTTTGTCGGTTACTCATGTGTTGGTTTTATATTATATTAAATTTACTCATCAATTTTTATCGACCTATTTACTTACGAGTGGAGCCACATCAGTGCATGCGGGAAAAACAACAGCTCGTCTGTGTTTCTCAGCCTGTCGGACACTGGATCGGATCCGAATTTCCGCACATAATGGTAGCTGTAGATCATGAGATCCAGTAACTTGGGCGATCAACAGTTTGCTATTGAAAAGTAGTGAATAATGGATAATAATGGTTACAATATGTTATAATAATAGTTAATGATATGATACCCTCTGGTAATGACTAACAGTTTGCGACATTGAAAAGTGCCATTGAGTTCGTTGATTTACCCATGAATAGCATGGTGATTGTCCAGTTCGTTTGTGTAAACGTTGACCAGAGGGTATCAATTGCCTTTTTTCCTCAACAGCTTTCAACCTCTCTGTCATGCCCTGGTTTGCTGCCGCACGAAGCGTCTCGCGGCGCTGGATCAACGGCGGTATTGGATCTGGGCCTCGAGCAGATGCGGTGTTTGGGGCCCCGAAGGGGAGTGAATCCTCCCTCAAACCACAGCGGCAATGCAGTGAGAATTTTCAAACATAATCCAAGGCAAACAGTGGTACCTGAGGATACTTGAGGATACTTGAGGTAGAACCAAGAGCTGAAATTTCCCAACAAATAGCAGCCCCGGAAAGATGGGATCCTGAAGTTGGCTCAGAAAGGCTTCGCACTGAGACCATGACGGCTGGCCGTTGGGATAACCTGGGGCACCCCACGCCGGAGCGGCCCACTGGGGATGAATCAGCTGGGTGTTTCAACTAGAGTTTTCATAGAGTTTTCATAGAGTACCCTCTGGTAAACGTTTACAGTTTGCTATTGAAAATGACCCATAGAAATAGTTGATTTATGTTGATTTACCCATGAATAGCATGGTGATTTTCCAGTTCGTTATGTAAACGTTTACCAGAGGGTATCTTTGTTTGTCCACAAGTTCCTGCAGGATCGCATATCTTAAAGTTTTGGAGAGGTTTGACAGTGAGAAGATACATCTGGGTAAATTATAATATTTCACTAACCTGAATTAAGGCCATTTGGAGATGATTTCCCTTACTAACCATGATTTCCAGTGAGGTCGTAGTGAGGTCGTTATAATTTACCCAGATACATGCAAACCTTGATTGCTGGAACAAAGGACCAATGAGCCAGGCAATAGCCAGGTGCCATTTTCGGCAGGAACCTGAACTCCCTGGACTTCATCAAGACAAAAACCAGTACATCACATCGACTATTCACACAGCTCGAATACATTTACCCTCTGGTAATGACTAACATAGCGAACTGGAAAGATCCACCATTTTTCATGGGACAACTCACTATTTCTATGGCCATTTTCAATAGCTATGTTAGTTTACCAGAGGGTCCATCATTTACACACACACAGCGTCTTTCAAATCAAAAACGTTAACTTTTTTCGGAGTCTCACAAAGCTGTTCCCGAAAAAAACTCTCCGGATACGTATTAAATCTCTGCCAGTCATTGTCACATCGTCATTGCTTGTCATTGTTGCTGAAATGCCATCGTCCATTCCCAAGAACAGTGGCGGATCTCAGCCCTGTTTCCTGCTGAACATCCTGTGAATCGAACATCAAATCTGCTTCACCCAGTGGACCTCTGCTTACCGCACCAAAACCAGCAAGGATCCCTGACACCAATTGAGGTGAGCGATGGGCTGGAGCTTGGAAGGGCCTCGGGACGGGGGGGGGCCAAAGATCGCTGAAAGTGATGGATCTACTACCGTTTTGATGATGATTTTACGAGTCATGTGTCTATCTTGTTGAGAAAAGTTACAATCTACAATCAATAAATCTCATCTATTTGAATCATTTAGAATCTATATCCTAAACTTCTAAGACGAAATTGAGGCCCAGCTTCCATTCTTTCCCCAGGATGCACCATGTGTTATTTGTTCGGCCAGGAAAACACCATTATAGGATCGAATTATTAAGTTAAGTCAGTCGAGTATAGACATAGAAGTACCATAATTCATTATGCAGTTCATCCATATATACTTAACTTTAGTATCTTAAGATATCGTAAGTAAAACTGCCAGAAATCTGAATCAACCTGTTTTTAATGAGTATACTGGTAGAATCAGTCGAATAGTGTTTGACACACACTGTTTTTTGTGTAACCTATGCCTGCCATCTGTGACAGTCTGTGACATGTGAGCACTGCCATCAAAGCAGCACATCCCAAAGGTTTCCCAGTAAACAAGTTTCCGCAAAGAAAACGATACACATGGAATGGGGATGGGTCAAAACTAAAGACCTGGGGAGAACAAATTCATAGAAATTCGAGTTCATGTTTAGCATTAACCATCCAATGCTTGGGGTGCCTAACTTTGACCACCCATTTTGCTTGGGGTATAAGATCCCAACCTTTTCTGGTTGGTGGTTTTAACCATCTTTAAACATATTAGTCAATGGGAAGGATTATCCCATATATTATGGAAAATAAAACATGTTTGAAACCACCATCCAGTTTTCATACCTTTTTCTGGTTGATTTTTGATTTCTATTTTTTTGGTGACTTGCAAAAAAAGGAACCAGTTCGATGAGTTCGATGCCCAGCTCTTGGAGCTCCGTACGATGCTGAAGCAGACATGCCGTGGCTGCCATGGGGCCTGGAAAAGGATTTTCATGGATCTTCATGGATCTTCATAGTTCCATTTTTTCGGGCAAAACATGGGTTAAAAAATCCGTAACCGTGTCATCCTGGATATAATAATTGATCTACAACTTGATATGGTCCACAGACTAAAAAGTGTCTCAAGATCATGTAGAAAATACACGATAACCCCATCTGATCAAAGGTCACTGTCACTTCCATCTGCCACTCCGGTCCTGGGCATGGAATTCCTGGCGAAGAGACGCGAACAGATGGTGCACCAATGGATATCTCGGGGAGTTTTCCAAGTGAAACCCATGTGGCCCATGGCCCAACACTCATTGGATTGGTTCAAGGGAAAATCTACAGGAAACCATGGTTTTTACCATCAAATATAGGGCTTTCCGCTTAAAATTTTCCCATCATCCAATTCTATGAAACACTGAATCATCAAGTGTCAACCTTACGGAGTCTGAAGTTCCCCCTGCAATCAAAGAACCTTGCACTTCCAACAAGACCTCAGTTGATCTTTGGATACGCTCGAAAGCAAAACATCCAAATAGCAAGTGCAGTTTGTTTTAAAACCTTCAAATATCCCCTCGTCTCAAATTCACTCAAATTCTGGATCCGTGAAATCCCATTGTTGAAAACTGGCAATAAAATTGGTGCATCCTGCTAATCTTGAGGCAAACGTGTACAGGGATTGAATAAGTCAACACCTACGATACCACATTTCGGAGGATGGACATGCTCAAATGTCAAATACCAGACAGTCTTCCCTTTTATATACTTATAATATATATATATATACATATCAACCCCATTTTTTGCAAAACCCAAAAACCTTTCCCAGAAATTGGTTGAACTGAAAATACATGATAGAAAACCCAGATATAATGTATCTCTATATGTGTATATACATAATATATATATATATACACACTGTATATAATGCTGTACTGTATATATAATACTGTATATATAATACTGTATATATAATACTGTATATATAATACTATATATAATACTGTATATAATTATATATATATACATACTGTATATATATATATATGTATAATATATATATGTATATTCTCACTGGTAAAAGTCGTGCTTTCCCGGAAATCTTCACAAAACCCACGGCCCGAAGGTCTCGCGTCCCGTGGTTTCGCCGCGCCTCTGCTGACCAACAGGTGGTGATCCACCTGCAGCAAGGCGGGCTTAACTGAAGGTTGGTGATTAATGGAATATACCCTCTGGTAATTTAACGTAGCTATTGAAAATGGCCATTTATAGTGGATTTTCCCATGAAAAATGGTGATTTTCCATAGCTATGTTAAATTACCAGGGGGTAATGGAATATACTGTTCAATACTAAAATGGTCATCCATGACTTGGATGAGTTGGGGTTACTCATGGTTACCCCCATTTTCGGAAATCAACCATATTGGATATCCTTTGGTGATTAATGGAATATACAATGGGCTATAGTAGTTCATGGGAAAATTAATGATAATGGTGATTTACTGGCATATATTGGAATAATATGGAATATAGACATATCCCACATGCTCCATGGTGCTGGTATATTTACCTACATTTGGGTGATTTTGTTTGGGCAAATGTTGGTAAATATTCTAGCACCATGGAGCATATGGGTATCCGAAGCTATCTGAACCTATCTGAACCCTTAGATTTGAAATCTGACATAGTCAGACATAATCCAAGTGCAAAATACTATGTCAGAGTAATCCACATATTATGACATTAATCCACCGGTTGGTGGTTTCACCCCCTCCGAAAAATATGTGTCAGTTGAGATGATTATTCCCAATATATGGAAAAATAAAAGCCATGTTCCAAACCACCAACCAGTCCACTATTAATCAAAGTGCAAAATACGGTAGATTTCAAGCCACACATTTCGTCCATCCACGGAGGTCCCGCACCACGAGAGGCTGGCATAGAGTTGATGGGTCGGCGGCCCTGGCGAGATCTGTGGTTTGTTATGTTTTGTTCACCGAAAATCAATGGGACATATGTGACATATTCATGAATTCGGGTTTGTTATGGTTTGTTATGAAAATCATGTGAACATTCGAAATATATGAACCAATCCACAGAACTTGATGACGGAGCATGATGAATGGGACATGATGAACCTTTTTTATTCTCAGTGGAACAGAAAGTATTTGGGGGCCCAATGTGGTTCTTTCACTGCAGCATCAATATATGACTGGCGGACAACATTACTTACTACATCTTACTACCCGCGATGGACATGGCCAAAGTGGGTGGTCCCCTATCGGTTGTGAAGGTTTGTACTTACATGCTATCTGCAAAAATAGGGTATCGGTAAGTGGGCGGTCCCCTATCGGTTGTGAATGTTTTCGCAAAAAATTGAACATCCCATGTACACTCCCCACTACTTTAGTCTTCCGCTAATTTTGTCGGTTACTCATATGGAGGTTTCCTAAAATGTAGGTACCCTAAATTGGATGGTTCATCATGAAAACTCCCATTAAAATGGATGATTTGGGGGTACCCCAATTTCTGGAGACGCAGGGTGCACATCTAAGTGGCACCATGACACCATGACAGAGGCTGTTGGGTGGTTTCAATACGTTCCCCAAAAGACATCGTTTGGATTGTTCATCCTAGTTCAAAAAGACTCGTGTGAATCAAGACATGTTTGTGTGATGCTCCAGCTTCTTAAGTACTTGTAGGCGTTTTCTCAGCAACGGCTGGATAAAGGTCCAAACTCGGGTACCCCAAGACTGGCATGATCTGCGACCAAACACCATTCATTAATCCCATCCCGCCAGAAATAGTAAACCTTCCCGTACATCCACCATGGAGGATGTAGGGAATGAGATCACATATGACTGGGACCATACAATGGGGCTGTTTCAACATGGGAAGTTTTTGTTGCCATGAACGCCGACCCCTCCTGCATTGGCTGTGCCATGGAATTGGTCCTCGGATCGCCTTGCGGCCTGATGAACAATGGCCGATGGATGCCGATGGTTTTTCTGGTCACCAGAAACACATGGAGAATTGACCAAAACACGGAGAAAAACAAAGGAAAACAAAGGGAATGTCAGCAACGTGGGCAAACGTGGGTCTGAATCGCTATGAAGCCCTCACTTTCGATGATATTCCCTTTCGATGGCCCATCCCATGGAACTGTATCGGGGAGAGTGAACAGGGTGAAGCCACCATGGCTACTGTCTTGGAATCCAGTTAGAGTCAGTTCCAGCATGTTTGGGGCTTTCCAATCGATTCAATCACATCCGAAAACTACTGACTGATTGACAATGATCTGATTGATTGATGGTACCATAGGTACCATATCTTTAAATCCATAAGATGGTAAATGGTACAACCATAACATCATAACTCATAACCAATATTCTATGGTGGTACCATCATTAAATGGTTGTGTATAACATATGATGTAACATTGGATTTATAACCACATGTTATGTATTGTACCATTCTATGGTCAACATAACCATACATCATTAACATACATTACCCTCTGGTAAACAGCCACATAGCCATTGAAAATGGCCCATAGAAATAGTTGATTTACCCATTACACATGGTGATTTTCCAGGTAGCTTGTTAAAGTACCAGAGGGTAACCATCATTAACCATCATTCACCATTATTAACTATCATTAACCATCATTAATCTATATTAATCTCATTGAAATTGAACATCCCCAGGTGACGAACATCCCAATGGATACAATGTATCGACCCATTGGATGTCCGCCATGATGCAGTGCGCCCATTTAAGGGTGATCGCTGGGAAGAGGGCCCCTCCAGGTCCTAATGTCCCAATAGGAAGGATGATAATGTCAACTATTTATATATAGCTATGTATATAGCTATATATAATATGTATATATATATAAGTATGTATCTATACATATAAATATGTGTTATGTCTTCATATAAAACTTGAACAGTCTCCCAATGGGTGCAGCCGAGGTTCCAGTGCATCCCAGGACTGGGCAGAGCAGCCGGCGGAGCGGCAGGGATATCAATCACTGACAATAGTAATAATAAGAACAGTAATTTCAATTCGTGCACATATCATTGCAATACAATATACTACGTACTGTTTAATGTATTTATGTATGTATATATGCAATGTAATGTAATGTAATGTAATGCACTGCAAGGCAAGGCAAGGCAAGGCAAGGCAATGTATGTATGTATGTCTGTCTGTATGTATGTATGGATGGATGGATGTATGTATGTTTGTATGTATGTATGTATGTATGTATATAAATAAATAAGTTCATCCTCCAAACATAGTAAAACAAATCCCGCAAAAACTATAGTGATAATTAACGTTAAAACATTTTTTTCTGGATGACTATATGTGTATATGTATATATAAATATATGTCGGATCTTGGATGCTTTTGGACATAATGGTCCAGTATGGTAATTTTGGATCCTAGTCGATAGAAATCTATAACTTGTTGTGGGCTAAATAAATCATGTATGGCAATGTATGGGTCAATATATTTTGTGATCAACAGTGCTTTGGTGGGGTTGACACATTTCGTTTCTTTGGTGACAACTCTGCGCAAAAATGTGTTTCACAGGGACAATGGACGCGTTTCTTTACAAGTTCTAGTCAAACTCCTCACGGATAAGACATGCTGGTGGTAGGACTAGTATCGCACATCCAGAGTGGATGCTACACATTATGCTCTCGAAATATGTTGTCAGATGTATAAGTCACACAAACAACGAAAATTCATGGAACACATTCAAAGTGCACAGGTATGACATGTGCAGTTGCATACCATGTAGCAATAGGATGATCTTACCGCCAAGCAATGGGATGCAGCTCATTTTTGAGACGTATTTTCCTTCAAAAATCTGGATGAATCACAATCGACGTAAAATATACATACATTATGTTACACTTCATTACATAACGTTACATTACATTGCATTTCATTACACTGAGTCATTGTTTTGCATTACATATAGTCATTGTATTGCATTACATTACATTACGTTACATTACATTGCATTTTATTACATTGAGTCATTGTTTTGCATTACATTGAGTCATTGTATTGCATTACATTGCATTTCATTACATTGCATTGCATTATATTGCATTGCATTACATTGAGTCATTGTTTTGCATTACATTTAGTCATTGCATTGCATTACATTGCATTGCATTATATTGCATTACATTGAGTCATTGGTTTGCATTACATTTAGTCATTGTTTTGTATTACATTTAGATTTAGTCATTGTATTGCCTTACATTGCATTGCATTGCATTATAATTACGTACATACATACATATTTGTGTGACTACCCTTTCAAATCATTAATTGAACATAGTAGTTTTGTGCGTATATAAATATATTATAATACACATATAATATCAATAATGATAAGAATAACAATAATCCTAGTAGTAATATATATATATTATGTATATATATATATACATGGTCACCCCTATATAACGACTATTTTCAGCCTCCTCATCTCACCCGGGACTCCCCGCTAGGCAGGCGCTTGCATGGAGGGCTGCGGGGTCATTGTACGACCATTGGCGGGCCTCGGCACGGTCGGCACGTGGACATCTCCAGTTTTTTTGGATCCACAAGAATGAACCATCCCTGAGAATACCCTCTAATAAACTAACATAACTATGGAAAATCACCATTTGTCATGGGAAAATTCACTATAAATGGTGATTGTCCATAGTTATGTTAAATTACCACAGGGTAATGGGTATTAAAAAAATAATATACACAATATATCCACAATATGGATCCCTAAAATGTGATAAAAATTCTTGGATCATGTTGAGTATCTACTCCTAATCTCCTGGGGATAAATTGTAATGGCGCCAAAATGTTTGATCATTGGGGATCCGTTGCAAGCCTGGTCTACTGAAGGGGTGTGGAACATCTCTGGGGTCCAGAGAAGCATGAAATACCCCAACCTACGATCTTCCTCCTTACAATAGACCATCAAGAAGTCGATCTTGGGGCTACAATCCTTAAAAACATCAGAAGCATGCACCTTGCTTGTCAAAACCTTCTCAACATCCTGATTGTGCATAATTCTGGTTGTTCTCATCAGCTTTCATCATCTTGCATCCCGGTGCGCTTATATATCTATGTTAGTTTACCCCTTTGTTCTTGTGGTAGAATCTCCATGGTTGATTGTCAAACCACTATTTTTACTGGTGAAACCATCCTGTGTGTTCTACCAGTAGCATGGCATGGTCAATTCACCATTGTCTCCAACAAAAACCTACACAAACCTACATGGCAGGCATCAAAAGTACCTTTTGCAAAATATATTGGCAAAATATATTGGCAAAATATACCCTCTGGTAAACTAACATCACTATGGAACATGACCATTGATAGTTGATTTTCCCATTCAAAGTGGTGATTTCCCATAGCTACGTAAACGTTTACCAGAGGGTAACCATCAGAAACATGGACGCAAGGATGCAACATGATGCAACCAAGAAGCGCTTTTTTGATCTGACACCTAAAAAGGATCTTTTCGGGAGACCATCGTTTCAGGCTACGTTTACCAGAGGGTAATGATTACAATCAATGATACAACCTAGCCTGAAACTTCACCATTTCCTGGATTCCCTCAATCCCAACGATCATCAGTAGGTCGGCCACACCAAATCTATCCAACTATCTCCAAATATAACTATATAATAGAAATTAATAAGTATCCTTGTACCAAACAAAACCATGTAGCTTTCTCTGAAAATAGCAAAAAAACCTCTAGTTTTCCATTGGATCATCATTTTCCCTATACTAAAAGTACCATTTGGATCCATTTCCAGCCGCCTCTTTGACATCCGAAAAAGTGCAAAACCGAGCCACGGAGATCTGAAAGGTTGGCCAGGACTAGGTCCCGGCGCCACATGCCTTGGGGGCCCCAAACGCCGCGACCCAAACGCATTTTTGGATGGTCATTCCCCGGTAGTTTCATAGGTGGTGAAAGTTTTGAGCCAAAAAAAGGAGATCTACCATTTTTATTTATTTACCATGATTTTAATGGGAACTAGATTCATATGTGGAGGTGTCCAAAATACATGAAATGGGGAGTTTCTTCAAATGAGGAATCCCCAAAACCATGTTGGATGATTTGAGGGGAACCCCACCAATTGACCCCTAGAAAATCGGGACCACTGAAGGACAATTTGAAGAGAAACCAAAGTGCCAAACTGATGGTTTTAGGATGTTTTAAACATATGTTATATGTTTCTATGCTCTTGTTTTCAATATTGTAGAGTCTTTGTTCCAAGCAAAACAATGAGACTTGTTCCATGATTTTGGACAAGAATCTGTGTGTTCTTTGATTCGCACTTTTTGGCTGAAAGCAAGTTCGTGGGGACCTTGGGGAGAACATGTACTGAGCCAGAAGATTTCAATGACATTTGGTAATTTGAACTTGAAAACTTGAAACTTCTGAAACCATCCGAAATTTCGTGGTCCCAGGTTGTGGGTACAAGTCCTGTGATGTATTGGGCTAGTCGGCTGGTGGGAAACAAACCAAACCTGGCCCTTGAAGACACACCGCTGAGGGTCCCTGCAGGGATGCCTGCCTGTTCACTGGCTTGCCAAAGTCCTGTAGCTTCGCTGTGTGACGCGGATTGTGACGATGTGTTACTTTGTTCACGGATTCAAAGCCAATTGTCAGCCTGGGCAGTGGTGTGAACCCGGAAATTCACGAATGGTTTTTGGGATTTTTAGGTGAGCCCATAGCCCCAAACATCACTTGGTGAATTTCCTTAGTTACACCCCAGTCACTCACCATCATCAAATCTCTTTTCTATAGTCTTAATCACATACCCGCTTGGTTGCATGGGCCTGGGTCAAACTGGGTTCCCTGAAATGCGTCACGAGCAAAACTTATTGCGCAACCAAAGAGTCAAACCATCAAGCACCCTGTGTCCTTTTGACCCAAAGTCACAGTTATAAAAGCCCAATAAATGGATGGTGACGTCAGTCAAATAATTACAACCCTTTGCTGTACAGTAGGTCAATAAGTTACATACTGTACGCACATTTATGTACTATGTTATGTTGTTTGCTGTGTTGTGTTGCGTTCAATTGAGGTGGGATGTGTTGTGTTGTATTGCATTGTACTGTAACAAATTATTTTATACCATAGTATATATCAAAATATTTTACTGTAGTATATTAATTTGGATCATTTAAATAGGTTATACGATGTTCCACTTGACTATATCATACTACAGCACCTTGAATTATATTGTGCTAAGTTGATGCATATTATGATGTTCGATTATATTACATCATATTGTTATTGTATATTTTATAGCATGACTTAGATATACAGATTATAGATCATATTATATCCCGAGTCTTCGTTGATACACGGTTTATCTTCGAAACCCTTCATTTTGTGTTCAAGCCGGGATATGTTGTGTCAAAGAGGGATAGGTCAGTATACCCGCCATCAGAATTGCACAATTACACAATCGCAACAACAGCAGCAGCAGCAACAGCAACGACGACAGCAACAACAGAAACACCAAGTCCACCGGCAACAGCAGCAACAACAAGACCACCAACAGCAACACCAACAACACAGCAAAAACACGAAGAATCAAAATCAGATTTATCCAGTCTAAGGCAAAAGCCATGAACATCCACAGGGTTTACCCCCCAAGAATGGGATGGTTGAGTACCAACCAAATGCCAGTGTAGCAGGTCAGATACTGACATGCAATACATGTTTCAGATTACACATATATATATTATATATATATATATATGTGTATACCATGATATGTGTATGTAATACATATGTGTATGTAATACATATGTGTATGTAATACATATGTGTATGTAATACATATGTGTATGTAATACATATGTGTATGTAATACATATGCGTAACACATATGTAAACATATTCAAATATATAATAATATATATATATATATATACGTATATATATACACACATGCAGTGATACGTTGTCTACTGGTCCATTGTTGGTTCCCAGTTGAGATCCGCACCTGGCTTTGCGTCAAAGGCCTAGGAGGCTTCGCAGCCAGCGGCCGGAGCAAAGCGGGCTTCAAAGGATGATGGTGGTGGTCAGTATTGCTCATGGTTGTTACTCGGTGTTACTGGATGGTAATGAATGCTAGTTGCTTGTTATGACTATGCTGATCATGATTATGATGATAATGAAGATATGAAGATGAAGAAGAACATGATAATGATTTTGACGATGATGATGGTGAAGATGAAGATGAAGAAACCATGATGATGATGATGATGATGAGGATGACGATGATGATGATGCTGATGCAGGTGCAATTCTACTGCAAATGCACTTGTGAGGGTGAATCCAGCAGTGCAACATATCGCATCTTCTCATCCCCCGACCTGGTGTGTTGGTTTCTTATTGGAAATAAGAAATCGATCTGACACAAATCCAGTGTGCACCTGTTGATGGATCACGGATCTCAGTCTCTCAAAAGCAGCCAAAGTACGGAGCAGCATCTGGCGAAGGCTCTCCTGTGGATGGTAGGCTGATATGGCGCTGTTGTGTCGAAATTAACATAGTTTTTTTTTCTACAGATTATCCAATGACAGTTTATCCGATAGTTTATCCATATGTCTAATGTCGAGGAATCTTAAAAAATCCGATAGTTTACCACACATTTTCCAATCAAAATTGCCATGAAATTTTAAGAAATTCATCATGAACTGCACCTACAAATCCGATAGTGCATTACAAATCTCTCCATCAAAACATATCAAAACTGCCACAAGATTCAAGAATGTGGGTAAAACAATGATAAACCGTCCCCCAAATCACCATTTTAATAGGTGGTATGTTTACCAATCCCAAATGGGTGGTTTATGGCATTGTTTTACCCCACATTAACTCCCCCATGAACATGGACCATTCACCATCACCCTCGTTGCCCTTGCCTGCTCCCGTCGTCGCCCGCCCGGTCGCGGGCCCAGGCCCGGCCACGGCAGCGACGGCAGTGACGGCAGCATTCGGGCGGAGGCTGGGGCCCGAGGCGGAGATGCGCGACCTGCGGGACCCCAACCTGTGCAAACATATTACATCTATATAATGTATATATATATAATATATGTAATATAATGCAATACAATATAATATAATATGATATAATATGATATGATATAATACAATATGAGATAATATAATATAATATGATATAATATGATATGATATAATATAATATGAGATAATATAATATAATATAATATAGTATAGTATAATATAATATAATATAAATATAATATAATATAATACAATATAATATAATATAATTTAATTTATATAATCATATATAATCATATATATATATATAATCATATATATATAATCATGTATATATGTATATTCATATACTTGTACATTTTTTATGGTACACAAATCATGATTTATGTATACTTAGCTTAACTATATAAATGTCTATATGGGGGGTTCCATAAATGGGGGTACCCCAATAGCTAGATGGTTTTCAATGGAAACTCCTGTTAAAATGGATGATTTGGAGGTACCCCCATTTCAGGAAACCCCCATATACGTCTATTCATACATATACTTGTACATGTTTTTTTTACATAAATCATGATTTATGTATATTCAAATATATTAATGTATACCTCTGTCTTTTTGTTGAACAGTCATTTCTGACAGATTTACAGAGTCTGCCTTTTTGGATTTCAGGTTGTTTGTTTGATTGCAGGCATGTTTGCTTTTTCAGGCAGAATTGCAGGGAGTTTTCAAGGAGAAACAACTCAAAAAACCAATCAAAAGCAGCCGCTATTCAGGCTGAAATACCCACGATTTGGGTGAAACAAACCGAACTTTCAGCCCTATTTTGGTGGCATGATATGTTATGACGGATTAATAATATCACCATCAGGGAGGAAAAATTGCGTCGGGCACAAGACCGCCTGCAGGAAGATCCAGATATACCTATCATGTAATATGTATGTACACATGTTTTATTTATAAATACCTATATGTAATATATATATACCATCAAATAATATTGTATATATATATATATACATATATCCTATATATTATATTATGTTATATCCATATCTATATATATGTACATATATATATATATACATGTATATATATACATAATATATATACAGAATATATGTATGCAAATTCATAAATACATATAAAATATACATACATTACATTACATTACACTACACTACACTACATTACATTACATACATACATACATATATATGATTATATATGTATATATGATTATATATGTATGTATTTAGCTACATATCTACATAGATATGTATACGAGGCCCCATATACAGTACATAAGTTTTGGCATCCCGAAGCTGGCTCTGATGGAGTATGGCAGTTGGATGCCTTACATGAAATGGGATGAGTTTCCAAAGAAAATAGCTTGACACAGTTACCGGTTGGTGGTTTCAACCCCTCTGAAAAATATGAAAGTCAGTTGGGATTACTATTCCCAAGATATGGAAAAATAAAACATGTTCCAAACCACCAACCAGGTTTTCAATTTTCTGTGGCCGGTCCAATTAACAAGTAATAAACTCGGATGCAATGTACGGTCATTCTAGCAGTGATGTCAGGAATGGTACCCAGCTGGTCTATAACATGATGATACGTGATGTTTGATTTTATATAGGATCTACATTCTGCGGATATAATTATACCCTCTGGTTAACTAAGATAGCTATAGAAAATCACCATGTCAATCATGGTAAATCATCTATGCATGGATAATTTTCAATAGCTATGTTAGTTCACTGGAGGGTAAACATGCTGTTTTCATGGGTCCGGTTGGAAGTTTGGCTGTCACCTCTGAGGTGGGGCGCTAGCGTCACCGGCCTCGGCGGTCAGGATGGGTGAATGGTAGAGCCTGAACATTCATGTATGAGAATGCTTAAGGAATATATAAGAGATGTATACATGATAGACTATATGATATCATAAAATCACAAAATATCATGAATTGTATATTATAATATATATATATATACGTATATACAAGTGCTGCATGTGAAGAACTAGTGGTGATTATGGTATGTTTAGCATTGACTCACAGCAGTTTGTGCTTGGACATTCTGTTGATTCATCACCACAAATGCATCTTATCGAATATTTGCAAGCCGAAGGACTGGTATGGAGTGGTGTGGAGATTACTCCAGGAAACCAGTTTATCTGCCTACTGAGTTGGGCAAGCAATCCAGAACACTTTCCTGATACCGTTGGATGCCCTTGATTGCTGCAAAATGCTGCATTTTATTCTTTTTAACGACGATGTTGTTTCTTCATGGCAATGTGGGTAAAACACGGTAAATTACATCAAAATTTTGCCTTTGCCAAAATGACATCCCGACCAACACTGTTGCGCTTTTCACAAAGGCCATGTTGCCGATGATTTCCATGGAACATGTCCAGCGGAAGTTTGGTGTGTCGTGAAATGCCAGCAATGCGTGGCTTAGTTTGGGAATGTCTGGGAGTCTCGAGCGGAAAAAAAACATGTGTTGTAACCCCCATCTGGGAATGATGCATAAGTTCTCCATCTTGCTTCTGAAAAATATATCCTTTCAGTAGTTCAGTAGTTCAGTAGTTCAGTTTCCATTCTAGTGGCCAACTTCAAAGTCATCACCTAAATAGTCACATGTTACCAGATGTGTGTCATCTTTGGGGGGTAGATCTCCGCAAATAACATCAATTATCCACATCTTTGTTGGAAATAATATGTATATATATATATATATACTTGTATACGATAGAAAGATAGACATATATAATATTATATGAAAACATGTACATATATATATATATATATATGCCTTTTGTAGTTTTATATGTCTATTATATGAGTTTTATATGTCCAGACTTCCCATTGTGTTTTGCCAATCCCCAGGACGGTCAGACGGTCACCGTCCACTTCCGAGGGCTCCAGGCTCTGCGTGCGGCACCCTGTGGCGTCTTCCCGGAACCTGCACGCCCCATGCGCCACAACGTGTGGCAAATTGTGGCAAGAACCGAGGATTTATCACATTTATATACATCTATACATTTATAATCATTTATCCTCTGGCTATTTAACATAGCTATGCGAAATCACCATTTTTTAATAGGTAAATCATCATGAATCATCCATAAATGGGCCATTGTCCATAGTTATGTTAAATAACCGACATTTTATCACATCATATTGGTCCAAATTGACCACATATAAAATCGATAAGTGTTCATAAACACAGAAATCATCATTCTGGCGACACAAAATTGAACATCATTTGGCCAGAGGATCGAGTCAAAGTTCGACCGTTTTGGACTAACCCAGCAGCTATATTCCATCCATTCCAAATGATGTTTTTCATCTGTTCCAGCGCACCCAGAGTCACATGTTCGAATCTATTCCATTGCCCCATTGCCACAACACTTGACTCCGAGCCTCACTTTTCAAGATATTCTGGTCTCAGAAAATGGGGAATATGCTCAAGAAGACTGAGTCGGCCGGCTTCATGATATCTCGTACCACCCATATCCCTCCAGCAAACCCGGCCTGTGTTGCTTCCTGGTGTGTGAGAAATGCTGGCAATGTTAGGTCTGGAACTTTGGACGTTTTCCCATGTTCTTTTTAGTATGTAGAAATGTGGATGGGTTGCTGATTTCATTGGTCTTGTTAGGTTAAATGGTTTAGCCTACACTGTTTATCTCCGGCCCAATCACTCCCTGGTTTGACTGCCTCATACCCAAGCACTACATTACGACCCAATTTGTGCGGTTGCGATCATGAGTAACGAATAATAAACCACATGTTTTTTTTTTAACTGTCCACTGATCAAACTCACATTTTTTGGCGGGTTTTAAAAACCTGAACAATTTGCGGATGGCTGTGTTTATTTCCATCCCCCCATATTAAATGCACTTCATGACTGGGCTGCCTATTCATGAACAGCTCCAAAAACTAAACTAGAGTTTCAAGGGGGGTATGTAATATTCAACGAACATAAGTTTGAATCCCATTCATGTCCAGTTGCTCCCGGTTATGGGTAGTTTTATATATTATGATATGTAGCTCCACGTTATGTGGGTAATTACAGTATATAGCAACTTCAAATTTGAGGGACTGGGAGTCAATTTCATGCACCCTTTAAATTGTCCCATTGTATGTTTGATTCAATTGTAAAAGTATTTATTAACATTTATTATCCACAAATCAATCATATTTCAAAGGTTAACGTATGGTTCGGGCAAAAAATACTACAGAAAATAAAAAGGAAAATATGATAAAATAGGGTACACCCCAGAATCTGCTGTTTTTTTTCCCATCATTTTCCACCTTCGATCTCTCCGGAGGCTTCTGCCTCTGTGTGGACCTGGCTGCGGGCTGCGCTGTTGCGATATGGGATAACCAATATGGGATGGGATACAATGGGTCAAACCTTGTTGTTGTTGTTGTTGTTGTTGTTGTTGGAAGATGAATACCGGTAACTACTTGTACCAGCTGCTTTTTGGCATGGAAACTGGGGTACCAGGGTTTTGACCTATGCCTGGATTGACATCAGCTTACTACTATGGCCCAAATAGTGTTCAAATAAATAAACAATGTATAAATTCTGCGATCATGATTATATGGGGCCCCATGAACCGTCTTGATGGCTGAACCCTTAGTCTTTGCAGGTAACTTGAACCTAAATGATGATATTGTCCATAGAGCAAGTTTGATGCAAAGGGCCTCAATTTTCAGTAGTTGATAAATGTGAGCAACGCGATAGAACCTTACAAGCTAAAGGATTTCTTGCAAAGAATATATGCGCAAAGTAGTATCAGTAGTTTGTTCAACGCATGATTAGATCGTACATTATATATTTGCATCTATATATACACAATATATAATTACTACTAACTATACGGATGCACATTCCACCATCTCCACACTCAAGCATGTGTAATATAGATAGTGTTGGCAACTTTACTTACCGATCCTTTGCATTTTAGTTTCTAGTCACGTTTTGATACGAGCATGTCGCAAAATATGTGTGCTGCCAACTTCGGAATCTCACGAGCGCACAAGAAGTCAATGAATATCCTCCTTTGACACATCTAAATTTAAGAAATTGCGCATCAAGTGTCGGGTAAACCAAGCAAGCAAACTAAAGTAACTAAACCAATTCTAAGAGAATTATATGTATATAATATACAAATATATATCTGGTTGCTGGTTGACCTACCCCTCTGAAAAATATGAAAGTCAAATGGGAGTATTATTCCCAATATATGGAAAGTCATAAAATTCATGTTCCAAACCACCAACCAGATATGATACATATACTATTTGTAGGTTTCCAATCCATGGGGCTACCCCCACATCCCAAATCGACCATGACTTCGGCCTGGCCCAAGGTCCAACTGAGCGCAGAGACCAAACCTCGGTCACGTTTAAACACTCCGGTCACGTGAAAAAAAACGTGACAGGCTGGGAAACCCCCCTTGAAAATGGAGCTGTTCATGGTAAAATATATTAAAATATGGTAAAATATGGTAAAATCACTGAACTAAATGGAGGTTTCTAGCTGGTAAAATATGGAAAAATCGTCGAACTAAATGGAGGTTTCTAGCTGGTAAAATCATCGAACTAAATGGAGGATTTTCAATTGCCACATTTGATTACCGGAGGGTACCCCGTAAAATATGGCAATTTAATGGCGAAAATGATGATGAACCACGGGAATTGGGGATACCCTGGTACAGGTCAGTTTTTTGCAAGTAGCCTGGAGAATATGAACATAAATCACGATACTGGTTGGTGGTATACCTACCCCTCCGAAAAGTATGCGAAAGTCTGTTGGGATTATGAAATTCCCAATCTATGGAAAGTCATAAAAATTCCATGGTTCCAGTCACCACCAACCAGGATATTATAGAACATATATACCACACATACCATCCATTAACCATCCATTAGCCATCCATTAACCAACCATTAACCATCCATAAAAAAATGAGTCGTTGTTTTCATGATCATCCCCAGTGGGCCCTGTCTGAAACATCCCGAAACATCCTGGGTTTATGGGCAAACAAAAAACACACAGAGCCATGGGATGGGCCAGGCCCCGGTGACGGGTCGCAACGGACTCGTATACTGGGAATGGGGCAATGATCCAATCAATATCTATGGATTGGGTTAATATGGGTTAATATGGGTTAATATGGGTTACCCGGCCTGGTAAACAAACAAAAATCTATAGAAAGATCCACCATTTTTGACTATTTCTATGACAATTTTCAATAGCTGTTAGTTTACCAGAGGGTAAATCTGGAAAAAACACATGAAAAAACATCCCATTCCATCATTCGCTAGTCACCAGTAAGTTTTTCTCAGGACTGCAGTGGATTTTCCAAGGGGTTCCCAGGGCCTTCGCAAAGCAGCCATGCTCCCCCACCGTGTAAGCGCTGGCGCAGGCCATTGGAAATGAAATGCTTAGCCTGGCAGCAGAAGTATCATCCTCCTGGGGGGTGAGTCATGGTGGATCCCCAGTCGATAATGATGGGTTTCAATACGAAAGTGGTCTGGTCACTGGGATGTTTTGGGGGTACCCCCATTTTGGGAAACCTCCACGTACAGAATGTGGGCTCCCCCCAAGAAAGATTTCTGTTGGTTTATACAAGGACAATGACTGGAGTAACTGAGTAGAGCTTGTGGTGCATATATGCGAACCGACTTTCGACTGTACGGTGCCACGTTGCATATTCAGGTGCATTTTTGGAAGCATTTTAGGGCACATTTCCAAGGAAATCTAAGGCAGGCGTCTACAGGTACCGGTCTACAAGTAAGGCCTCAGTATGATTCAGTGTTTATATCCACCCTCATGAGATTTGCTTAGTGGTATTTACTAAACCAGTACTAACCATTACATAGCTATGTTAACCCCCATCAACCGCTAGAGCCCCAGTGATCTCTATCCCATGAGTCTGTCAGAAGTCCCCGCGGAAATAATCAGTGCCTGCTCTTCCTCTTTGGTCTCCTGTCGTGGAAGCTAAGAACCCAAATTATTTGAGCTCAACCACAACTCTATACAATTCACTAGGCTGCATGGTGATTTTCCAAGTACAATGCTTTGATCTTGAGACTTAACCATATACTTATCCTGTTGGATTGAAGAAGAATCTGCTCAATCTTGGGCCATAGAGATATCTCACTCAGCAAGAGGTTGGATTTTTACCACCAGGCTGAAACCAAGTATGCAGGGAGGCTGGACCAAAGTCCATCCGCGGGGCTATGGCGGCTATGGGCAATATAAACAAAAAAACATATACCACAATTCCGTCAGTTCATTCTTATGTTCTTAACAGGAACCTTGAAACAAAGAGGTTGATTTGATTCCTTGGCTTGCCAAATTAATTAACCTATGGAAACCTATGGAAACCTAGTGATTGTTGAACTTAAACCTATGGAAACCACTGAAATGAGCTGCACCTGTGATCGCTCCGAGTGCAGGGAATGCCTCGATCAAAGTGGGAATTGAGTCAATTGAGGACACATTGTTTTGGGGGTAGCCGGGTAGCCGTTGGCAAACGACACGGTTTCAACCGTTTCAACATTCTGTATCCAATTGTTGCTTTTTGCCTCATGGCTTCAAGTCAAAATCCGCAGAATTTATGCCGCCAGGTGACCGTCGAACAGGATCCTTCTCCTTGTGTTCCTGTGGGCAATGGACGCACCTAGATGAGGCTAAAAAATCAACCTCCGAATGGCGTCACACGAATTGGAGGTGATAAGTTGAAAGTACAACAACATATATATATATATATATACAGTTATAATATATACAGTTATAATATATATATAATAATATTATATATATACAGTATGTATATATATATATGTCAAAACATGGGGTATTCCGGTATTCCCAGTAGTGTCAATAGAGAAATGATAATCAACCGGTGGGTTTGGGGGTACCAGACAGTCCTATGATCATCCCACATAGGAACTGGTGAATCACTCTGCTTAGTAAGTCACTAATATACCCGGCCTGGTAAACGTTTACATAACTATGGAAAGATCCACCATTTTCAATGGGTAAATCCACTATAAATCACAATTTTCAAATATTTTCAATAGCTATGTTAAATTACCAGAGGGTAAGTGGTTTGTAACTATGGTTGCTCACCGCGTATGATGGGGCTGTGATCCTCCAAGTGGATAGCAACCTTCAGCGCCGGTGTACGAAACCCAGGCGCTTCGGCACCTGCGATTGTGGGCTCTCTGGTTTGGAGTTGCGCGCGTGCGCCTGGAGGTCTTGGGATGTCTTGGGCGAAATCTGGGGACATGTAGAACCGATGGAAAATTCATGAGAATTCATAAAATTTCATGATCAATATGGAAAATATCATGAAAATGATTAACCATATTGGTACATGATAACCTAAAGGATTGGTTAACCATATTGGTACCATATTAAATATTTCATGATTAACCTTGGATTCTTTATATTGCTACATCTCTTGGTACCATATTTGCAAACAAACCCACGTAGCCATGTGGATCGGTGCTACAGGGACGGGTTGCTTCACATGCTGGGATACCCTCTGGTAAACATTTACATAGCTATCAAAAATCACCATTTTGTATGAGTAAATCCACGATTTCTATGGCCATGTTCAATATAGCAAACTGTGGCTGTTTACCAGTGGGATAATTACGAAATGGCTCATACCCGTTACCCCCTTAGTGACGAAGGGTGCCAATTTGACGAAGGCAAAAATCCCTCAGATTTTGGAGGTCACCGGGTTCTTTGCTCTCAAGATCAGGGGGCATGGAACATGTGGATCTCCAGCCACCATTGAGTTCTCCCAAAATAGATATTTAGTATATACATATATATAAATTTATATCTATATATAGATATAAATTTATTGATTTATTTATTCTAGGATGATATTGATTGAACCAAATATCAACGGTTGGGTTTAAGACCAAATTTACGGCAAGCCACGATTTTTACCCAAAATTGGTTGGCTTTACCCATGGGATGTCGTGGGAAACGAACCATAAAATACCCAGTACTCCAACGTGGACAAAAAAAACCTCCATATTGATAGAGGATTTTCATGGATGTTTCCTATAAACCTTCATTTAGAGAGGATTTTCTAGCCATTGTCCTATGAAAAACTCCATAGATCTGGTGGATGTCCCATTAATCAAAACCATTGTTCCCTCCATTTACAGAGGATGTTCATGGATTTTCATGGATGTGTCCTACATTGATAGAGGATTTTCCAGCCACCTTTGATTACCAAATCATCCGTTTCCGCCTCCATGGTGGCCACCAGCAATTTGGTACTTTGCATCTGATCCTCGCAGCGACAGGTCAAACTGGGCAGTGGTTACTGGGGGAATCCTCAAGTTTGGTCATGTTAAGATACGCCAGAACTCTCCAACATATATCTACATAAATGGTATTATATATATATATGTAAATATATTAGATCTGCCCCACCCCAGCCCTCCCATCAACGTACCATGAATATGACGTTAACATGCCCCACCCCACCCCACCCCTTGCGGAAACCTGGGGCCCCGAGGGTATATATATATATATGTACATACAATCATGTTTATTGCATATCCGACATAATCATGTGATATTTGTAAACAGGGAATCAAATCACTTTGACCCATCCTGAGTACGGAAACCCAATGAGTCTCGCCTCCTGTTTGGCATCCAAATCCAGCGGTTAGTCATCCGTTTCCCTATTAAAATAACGATTTGGGGGTACAATGTGGGGGCCCCCAGTTACAAATTGGTTTATAAACGACATTAACTATAGTTATTGTATTTTACCAGGTCAGCCAACAATATAGTACAATTACTATATGGGGCGCAACAAACCGGTAAGCACTCAGCTCTTTTGAGCCAACGCTACAGAGTAGATCGATGATATATACACTACATGGTTTTACTGCAGGAGTTTTTACACCCCCCTCGGGCGAGCAGGGACGACTGCGGAGAACGAATAACCCAGAAGAGCATACCCCCGCGGGTAGCCAAATTTCTTTAGTTGGTTTTGATCATTTTTATGCAGTCTTTCAAAGGTCCCTTTAAAAAGCTCAAGCCCGTAAAACCCAGCGCAGCTTTGCAAGGAAGGCACATTACCATGC
>Ga0126342_10001999_pt1 | contig 30686 bp, 32 predicted proteins | sample Cyp1metagenome_FD_92528 | JGI IMG/M metagenome (GOLD analysis project Ga0126342, IMG submission 92528) | Coral microbial communities from Lord Howe Island, Old Settlement Bay, Australia - Cyphastrea 1 metagenome | ecosystem: Host-associated > Invertebrates > Cnidaria > Coral ...
AAGCACCTTTCGGTCCATCAGTGGATTCGCTCTGCCATCCCGGATTCACAACAACCAATCTCTCCTATAGGTTTCCTATTTTTGAAACTTCCGCCACCGCCTTGTGCGGTACTACTGGTATATGTAAAGAAGAATAAACTAGATGCAACCACCAAATCAAAAATGCTGCGGGGTTGGCAGGAGTTACAGGGGATATGACAAAGAATACTGAGATAGTCTTCTTGATGCAACCATAATCAGCCGAACCTGGAATCTCAAAGGATCCAGTTGAAAGTGGTTTGTAGCTCGGGTGTAACGCCTTACAGCTGAGATGTGTTCCATTGTGTTCCAATATTGTCATTTACATAAATTCAATGACAGGAAATCCACCAGGGACCATCCCAGTTGAACCATGCAGAAACACCCATGGCATGTTCGTTGACAAAACCCTCCACTTTTTTGTGCTTGAAACGATGTTTCTTTTTGGACCAAATCAGGTGTTGGTTGACCAAATCCTTTTGACTTTTTGTTGAACTTCAAAAATCTCAACCTTCTATTTCTCTTGATTAGAAAAAAGTCTCCCAAGAGAATTTCCATTTCTTCCCCAGGAGAATGCTCCACCTTTTCCCACACCGCAACGGCTGCGCCCGGCGACAGAAGCCATGCTGCAGCACCACGCCATCTACCCAATCCTTCACCTCCCGTGCGCGGCTACTGATGCGCCGCCACTCGACATGACGCGGAAACGAGGCAGGCAGCGCCATTACGCCGCAGCGTAACGCCATGGCTGGTGCTCCGGCAGGGGTGTTTTCAATGCATTCAACAAATATGAGTCAGTTGGGATCCGCATTCTAAGATGGAAAAGCACGGAAACAATATAAAACAATGGTGTTTTCTAAATTGGCTTCCAAACACCAATAAATTCTACAAGTGTTGCAAAGGTACTAACACCCCAGGTACTAACATCTAAGTTTGGTTTGCTGTGAGAATAATCGCATGAGTGGAGCAGTGGCCTTGATCGAACGGGAGACATGGTGCTTGAGCGTTCAAAGACTTCCCCTGAACCAAATATTAATGATTCATGATTGAATGGGAATACCGCCAAATATCGCCAAATAAACCAAATATAACAATCCGTAGGAGGGTTGACCATGCATAATTCAGTCGAATAACTTATAACTCCCCAAATAGGAGGTCTTGACTTTTTTACTGCGCCCAACTTTTGGAGAGCTTGGCTCAACAGCTGCGGGTCAACACACCATTTTTGACCGTCTCATCAGTTTCACAATTTTTACCCAAGGACAATCGAACGGTTTAAACCCACTTGTTGGTGATATTTCTCTTCTGTCTGGTAAATATCCACCAGGGTCTGGTTTCGAAAAAAATCTTCTCAGGCGCTTTGTTTCTAGCTTGCGCCCCACGCACTGCTGCGCCTGCCGCCCTGAGATCCTAGATTTTTTGGGGATCCCCTGGGTCGGCCGAGGCATTCCTACGCATTTCCTGATGCTTTCCTCGGAAGGATCCTACTTGCCGGATTTCTGCAGGGTTCGCACTTGAGCACCACATGTTGTTTTGCCCTACAATGTAGGGAAAAAAGGAGGGTTCCGCGATATGCAGGAGCAATTCTTGAGAAGAACTTCTACAAGTCCTACACTACTTGGTTGTTTCTCCCTTGTTTCTTCACTGGCTGGTCTGATCCATAGATCTTGGGCTCAACGGATTTCGTTTCACCATACACTGCAGTGCAACACCCTGAGATAGTTCTGGGAATCGGGGAACCCAACTGTTTGCCCGGGAAATTCGATCTGGAACCTGAATCTCTAATAGAAAATCCATAGAAAATCCATTCATCTGTCAAACCCATGGGGATTTCATTTCAAGAAATCGGTAGTCGTTATCCCCAGTTTTCAAAAACTGCCAGATTGCAATTAAGGGAACTTGCTGACACCATGATGGTGTAGGCTGCATACCTGATCCATCTGTCACCAATTGGCTTCCTTCAAAGTAATCCTGAGTGAACCTATCAGTGCTTTTGGAAGACTGTAGTTAACGATTCACCAACCACAGATCAGCCCAGATCTTGAACCCTGGCTTCAGGCTGGAACAAAGTTCCATTCGGATCCATTCGGATCAACCCCGAAGCTCCGCACGACGACAGGACACAGGACACAGTCGGCATCGCCGAAGGTTACCGCTTGGCGAAGTGGTTTTGAAGTCGTTCCCGTTATGTTTCCCGTTATGTTTGGATACTCCGCAAACAAAATGTGAATTTCAATAGTCCGAAAAAAGAATCCGGCATTCAACTACCAAAGCAAGGTTTGCTGTCCTTTACCTGGAATGACTTTGTAGATCTCCGATCAGAAACGCCCATGCCATGGGAGATTCCCAGCTGATTACCTTCCCAGGTATGTTGTCAGGACATACTGTAAGAAGTCGCCAAGCCATCTTCACAACCAAGAACTGAATTTCAGCCCAACTCAGGACCAAGAGACTTGAGAGCTTCAGACAAGCCACAACTGGGCTTTCCAGCATATCTTTGTATAGTTTTTATATACTGATGTATAGTGAATCAAGAGCTGAAGAGGTTGAGTAACACCTTCTAGCACCAGCTGCCGCTGGCCAGCGTCCAGTTTAAAGTCATGATTCGAGCAGGGCCATCTGGATCACATCCCAACTTGCAGAGTTTGCAGCAAAAAATGAAGTTACACATGTTCACTGAAAATATCCTAAGCTGGAAAAAATGAAAAATATGAACATGTGGAAAACAAATGAAGCTGCCAGTTTCGTTTCGACATCCAAAGCAAAGAAACTTGAACTTGCAGATGTACAGTCATATAAAACAACCCAAGAGGCGAAAGCAATTCCCAAACAAGAAATGATGACGATGCGAATTTCAATTCCAAATGTTCCACTTTGTTTCGGGAGATTCCAGATCCAGGTGACCAAAACCCCAAGAAGTGGCACTGCGAAAAAGCGCAGTCGCCGCGGAAAAGACGAGCCAGGTCGGGGCCCACCCATCTGACACGAAATCCGGGAGGTGAAGCAGTGAAACGCCGTCACAAAAAAAGGTCCCAATAGGTCCCAGAGAGCATGGCAGTTGCATTCCCAATCTGCTGCTATTCCGACAGCTATTGCCATCTCGTAACCTTCACCCCCCAGCCTGCCAGCTTTGGCGTGCCCCTCAGTGGAAGCGATGGTGGCATTGAGACACCTGGCAGGTTGGAGCGTGTCTTTTGACTTGGCTATGTATTGAAGCCGTGGTGTTTTTTTGGTGCAACCATTGAGCAAGCATCAAGTAAGAGTAGTTACTGCCAGTTTGGCTTCCCAGATGCAAATCAGAACTCAGGCGTGCCATCTTCAGGGTATCTGTGTATGTATCAAAACTGGGTATCCTTCATATAAAATGGCTTGCCATGCAAGGCAGTTCGCGAGTGGTCGCCAGAGAGTTACATTTTGAAGCATCGTTGGCCGAATGGCCCAACTATGGCCCCAAAATGATGTCAATCCGGCAATTGGATGTCTGAAAGTCTGAAAGGATTGAAAGTGACCCCGTGTTCTGATGCCGGTCCTTGTCTTGTTTCAACACTCAGAATCCCTGGCATCACCCTGTACTCCTGCTGGGATGTTTACAGCAGTTGGTAACGTGCTTTAGCTCACCCATTCACAAAATGAGCACCAGACGATTCTGGGTACATTTCAATAATCTCCAAACCAAAAATAAGCCCATCTTGGGATGATCCCCACTTCTTTCGCCATCATGTTTTGGTTTTTGTGGTTTTTGTAGCCGCCTCAGCTGCTCAGTGAGAAGAGATCGCGCAGCTCTTGGTCATTCAGATCTGCAATCCAATCTTCACCTCCAAGAACTACCAGAAGTTTGGGTGAGCCTAGGGCCTAGCCCAAATGATAGCTGTAAGCCTTTAAGCCCACTGGGGGAATGTGGGGGGATTGCAGATATTTTGATGTTGGGATGGGGATGATCTGCCTGAAGATCCAGCTACACAAGAACCATGTTGGCCTCAGAAGGGCCAGCAAGAGGCGAGAGTTCAGATGGACATCTGCCATGGAACATCCAATATTTGGGAGGAGTTTCCAGCACGCCACGTTTGATTACCAGAGGGGAACTCTGTGTTAGGAAAAAAAAAGTGTTCAAAAACCAATCGGCTCAATCCACGCATTTTTGAGTGTTTCCCGTTCCGGGGTGGGGGGGGGGGCAAAAATTGCCTAAAATGAGGGACCCCAATTGATATCAATGCGATCATTTCCCTGAGGAAAGCGGTGGGTTTAGGGTATCTCTGGAAAATCCATTTGAAGCTTAGTCAAATCTCTGATAAAAATCTGACATATTCCCCCATATTATGTTGATTTATCTAGCCCCCGAACTCCCAACCCCCCGCCCAGCCAACTGCCTGGACGTACTGTGACATCCGACAGCTTTTTCTTCTCTTGCATGACGGTGTTCAATTTTTCCTCAAAGGTGTCCTCACTCTATCGCTGGCCATTTGAGCGACAATGCCAATGATGGCATTATATACAACTGGTGATATTCCACCTATATATAATTGCATACTCACCATCACGTTTCCTGAAAATTGATATATTTACTACCCCTATCAACAAGGGATGGTCACCACCTTTTCATACGAAAATAACCATGTTTCGACCATGGCATATATGCTTATTGCTTCTTACCCAGTTACTAACTCGGATGCTGCCCCAAGTATGTTTCGCAAGCACCTACCCAAGGTGCTAATTAGGCGAATAGCTATGGACAATCGGGGCATGTGGCTTCACAGCACCTCCTTCCATGGCGAATCATACAGGCAAAATCATCCAGTCTATCAACTGCAAGGTTTGTCTCATACTTCTCAATGTTTATGGATTTTTTATATGCTGGTTGTGTCCAAGAATCAGGAAACTAGAAACTCACAACAATGGTCTCCGCTCATTATTTGAAAGAAATGGTTTATCCGCAATGTTCGGACACGCTCTAGCCATTTGTAGCCAAAGTCTCAAAACCACCAAAGATGGAATAGATGATGATAGATGAACATCCCAAGATAAACAGATTCATGTCCATCCATTGGGATGTGAACCGCAGAGCAGTCCTTCGATATGAGGCGATGGACCATGACTGTGTGCTTCTGGCCGATGCGGTGTGCACGGTCGGTGGCCTGCCAATGGACAGCCAATGGAAGATGACAGTGGCTTCCCATGTGTTTTGTTCAAATGGTTTGACTTAGTGGTTTCTTAAGTAGCCACCTGAAGACTGGGTTGAGCACGCCCCAAATCAACTGGTCTAAAAAATCATTTCTACATTATTCCATGGCCGCGAATTCGGGTATATTCCAGTATGTCCCGTTTGGGGAACTTCATCTCAACACCAACGTGGATCACCTTTTCATTGGATACTGCTAATGTAACATGATACGACATTATAATACATGATATAATATAGCAACAAAGTTCGACCCGGAATTGCCATACTTGAAGGTGACATCGGTATGCGTTGTTTATAACCATACTCCAACCTTAAATCCATGTGGGCGCCATCAGGGGAGGATCATTCTGTATCTGAAGCCTAAGTGGAAAACCAACCATGCCTACGAATCTTCCCATGACTATACTGTAATCGGATTCATCTCCTATCTTCATATCATTTCATAATATTTCATATCCATCTTTTTGGTTGGTCAGTGTCAAAACAGCTTTCCTTGGCTTTGCTACATCTCGCCTAAAGATTGAAAGATATACCATCTGGTTATGACTAACAGTTTGCCATGGAAAATCACCATTTTCAATAGGTAAACCATCTATTTCTATGGGCCATCTATACCATGGCGAACTGTTAGTCATAACCAGAGGGTATTCTTGGATCCTGTCGCATCCCACCAGTCGTTGCCCTGGTCGGATTCGCATCGCCTGAGCTTCGATCGCAGGATTGTACTGGCGATCGAAGTGAATCACATGCGTGGCAGCGGTCAGCGTGAGCCCCGTACCACCGGCCTGCGCGAAAATTCTGGGATTCATCGCTGGGGGGCGCTCGGGCTCATAAAAGGGCACAGCTGGGGAAGTGAAGCGGAGAAAGACATGGCACTCGTCCACTCACATCTAAGAATTGAGACCAGTTCGTTGCATGTTACTGTACCTATCACTATCATAATCTTTATAGTCATCATGGTCATCATTGTCATCACATCATTGTCATCATCGTAATCATCCTCATCGTCGTCACGGTCGTCGTCAACATCATCATCATCATCATCATCATCAGCATCATAATCATCCCCACCATCACCATCACTGTCACCGTCACCGTCATCATCCACCATCCATCACCCCTCACTCATCGTTCATCATTTATGATCATTATCGATTCATCCATCATTCACAATTCATCGCCAGTCTACAGCATTGTTGTCAATTGTATCCACATCTTTGCTGGTTGCATACCGCCTTGGCTGCAGCAATTGAGCCCTTCCCGACAAGTTAGCACTGAAAATACTCAAATTTGGTACCCGTAAATTTCATGGTTGGCCATCATTTCCCCCATGAAAAATTGCCATTTTATGGCTATCCCGTGGGCAAAGCCATGAAGTGGCGTAGCTACTGGAGGATGTCCCTGGTATGGCTCTCCCTTCCGCAAACGTCTTGGAAGCACATTAAGATCAACTAGACAAAGCTCCGCTGAGAATGGAAGCAGATTCGAAGTATCTAACTTGTCAAGAGGCTTTTTGAATTAACTCTGACCTCTTTCACCTAGCATGTCAAGTGTAATTTGCCAGAGGCCCCGGTATGCTTGTGTAGTGTTCTGTCATTTCATTTGTTTTGTGCATGTCTTTTTGGATGGTGTCTTGTCTTTTTGTCAGATGCGTTGTTTTATTGTGCCGTAGAAAAGCCACTATCTTGTCAAGTAGGATGGCATCCTCAGCTAGTACCAGCCCCTGGAATGAACCAGCAAGGCTAAGGGCTAAGGGGATATTTTCACTTTGGGTCTGCTTAGGTTTTACATGTTGGGATGCCGATATTCATGGAGGACCTACAGTAAACATTTTTTTGGGAATTCGGCGATACCACACGTCTACTTATCTCTGCAAGCTCGTTCGTAATATTTGGGCTATGGGATTTGTACATTTCTCCAGCAGCGATCAAGAAAACCCAACATTGGATTCTATGTCACCATTGCGCTAGCAAAGGAAGCAACTTCCTGGCCCAGCACTTTGTACGGAGACAGCCAAAGGTCAATAGATGGTGACTGCCAAACTTGTCTATGTTACCCAAGTTAAACTGGCGTAGCTAAACCTGTGGTCATTCGAAATGATATGAGCAGTTCAACCCACTGGGTTATTTCAGGAAAGGAAAAAGGACTGCAGAATATGCTGCCCCCCGAAGTGATCTAATAAACTTCAGAATCGCATTCATTTGCCATGTGAAATGGGAATGAGAGCAACAATGACTCCTGCTCAACAGTTGATGCTTGATATGGCTTTAGGGAATCGGACTTTTGTGGTGGGAGTCTGTGATGTTTGGCAATACAGTCCCAATGGAATAAGATGATTCTACACTATTTGCCACAGTTTTGCGCAAAATTGCGACTGCCGCAACAACTTTCGGAAGGTCATGACTTACCTTTCGATTGCATTCATGACCAGCAAAGATAGAAGGCAATGGATTGAACACAAGAAGATCAGGCATGACCCGTCCAGGTTCACTTTGTGCGCAAAATGGCAGGCCAGCAACATATTGCTCAAGCAACAGATTGCTCAAGCAACATATTGCTCAAGCTGTATTCTTGGCAGTTATTTTTAGCGCTTCGCAAAGTACTCGTTTCCATTGATTGTCAATAGTGACAATGCTCTGGGAGTCTTTGAGAAGGTGACCCAAGAAGATTTTGGCTTAGGTGAATGCCATGACTTAGCAAAGTATGACTAGAAATCCTTCTTGTCGGAGCATTGGATAAGCTACTTCCCTTCGCATCTCGAGACATAAAGATTTCATAGGGAAGTCCCAGTCCGAGTCCAACAGATTCAATGTAGAATTGCCAGGGCGGCATCTCGGATGTTTCTTTTCGGGATCAACTACTGCTGATCCAACCGTAATGCGGGGTAGTGTATGTAGATGGCAATTTTTTGGCTCTGGGACTTCAGGTGTGCACGTTTTTTTTTTGATACCAATAGTCAATACGCTTTTTTACTGGGATGTGATTGGGAACTTGATCTGGGAGAGGTCAAGTTAAATTAGGATATGGTCATACTTGATGTGATGATATACGGCCTGGTAGTGAAGAAATCTGTGTTCAACAGTGTCCTGCACGTACACAGACCCCATTCATGAAGGTCGTCCACGTTCCACCTTAAACCTCCCAAAAGGGGGGGGGTTCATCACTACTCGTAGCTATTTCACCACCATTTTCGGTGAGTCATGGAGTCGCCTTCACACTCAGAATCATCACCGGAAAGTTCTTCTCCGGGTCGTTCTGAAACTTTTCCACCGCATCCTGGCCAAAGGATTGAAAAAAGGCTGAAAATTGAGGATATGATTTAATAGATGCTATATTTTTCAGATCTATATAGATCTAATATAAACAAACCAGATCTATATATATAGATCTATATAGATCTATGACATCAAACCAGATCTATATAGATCTAATATAGATCTATGATATGTTTAGTCGCTTCAAGTTTTGAAACCCCTTGAACCAATATCAGTCAGTTTGGACGCAAGATCGAAAATACGTTACTTTACTTGAAACCAGCAATCGGTATGATATGGTGCACAACATATATATATATATATGTATGCCATAGAAAATTTACTGTTGGGATTTCGGATGAGATCATTGGTCATATCATGTAATATCGTCCCCATCAAAGATATGGCTACGGATTCAACCCCATCAGTACCCTACTGTTCACATTGAAATAGCATAAAATAGCTGTTGTCCCAACATTTCAACAAGTAAAATCATAGGTGTGTTGACACACAAATATGTCCCAACCACATGTTGACATGCCTCGCGAGCACCGGCATCCCCACCGACAATCTTCAACACATCCTGCGGTAGCCAACGTCAAACCGGATCGTTGGTCTTGGTTTCCAATACATGGGATGAACCAGCCTGAACCCCCGTCATAAGTGGGCTCTTATGTGTTTATATGTGTTTATAAGCATATAGTGACCCAAACAAGACTGTTTGAGTCAAACGTCAAACATCATGTCACTATGAGAATGGTACGCCATACCTCTTCTGTTTTTTTGGGGGACTGCTATACTCCAACCGAGATTCACAGAAACCGGAAACGGCTGAAATCTACACCGTCAAAACAATTTGCAGGGTATCCTCTCCTCTAAATTACCAACCTGGAACTGGAATAGTGGAACAGAAGAATCCACCATCTTTAAACAGCTGCAAGATGGTTTGTGGCGAAAAAAAATGTTCGGATATTATCAGCGTCCCGAGTATTTGCCCCAAAGGGGGTGCCGTCCAATCTTGGCGACCCCAAAAACCCATTCCTTCTAGCAGGAAATGTCATACATTCCAACCTGCTCCTTCAGGTGCTACCCGTAAGGGCTCCTTCTTGAAGTGGTTGCTGATCAAGTTCTGCAGCATGTCTATGGTGTTCAGATAGTTGCTGAAGATCAGCACCTTTTCACCTGGCGAGACTGGGACCATCTGAACTTGGGATCGATACTTAGGAGTTTTAGGGGTTTTACCACGACCTTACTTGTCATGTGTCGAATGTTGGGTATATCCTTCATCTTCACAAGATTCTTGAAAATTCGTTGGGTAAACCCTTCATCCATCTGTGTCCAATCATATCCCCATATCTGTTGCTCATCCATTACAAACTATGTGTATATATATATACATATATATATATACACCCAGATATCAATCAGATCTTCAAGTGTGGACAACGTGTTTTTGATGTACAATGTATTATGTGGGGGGGTTTTGAAATGGCGGTACCCATGGATACCCCCAAATCATCCAAGTCATTTTATCATTATAGTATTGAAACTCATGGTTTTGGTGATTCCCATTTTAGGAAACACCCATATATATATATAATAAATATATATATATAATAAATATATATATATATATGTGATTATTATATATGTATCACATATATATATATATATATATATTGTATGATTATATATGTATCACAGAATGTCCATCCCCCCAACTCTCCAACCATCCACGGTCATCCAACGCCTCGCCTCCTTCCACGATTTCCTCCAACAGCTCCATTAGGCGCTCGATTTTGCCGCTGCCCTTCGCACCGGCCTCGGAGTTCTCGATGGCGGTCAGCATGCTCTCAGGGCGGCGTGGAATGGCCACCAGCTTCGGGTGGTTGCCTGGGACCGAAAAATACCAGGTGAATGGGGTGTTAAGCACTCCAGCAAGACTCAAGCAGTTGTGCTTTTTATGTATATGTATATATATATATATGTGTGTGTGTGCGTTATGAATGATTTACTGATATATATATATATATATATATATTCTGATATATATATGTTAAATATTATACGTATATATATATATATATATATATATTATGTTATATTTATATACACATGTAGTTACAATATGTCTATATGAGTGTCTGTTCTCAAACCTATGTGATATGAATCACTTCCGAATTCAAGCACATCCGCACATTCTATGATGAAACCAAAGAACCATTTACAAACCAAAGAAATTGTGAAGTTACCAACAAATCATGGTTGGATTGCCTGATTTTCCAAAACAGCTATCAAATGGAAGGATTGTCAAGTGCCGTGCAGAATCTTCAGCATCGGGGAGATAGATGAGATGGACACTGTATATGAAGGTTTTTCTGTAACGAACGCGGATGCCCAAAAAAATAAACAGGAAATTACTATGGCACCATGAATCCTCCGTTCAGAAACACATCCACGCAATAAAATCCAAAGGAAGAAACTCGGTCAATTTGTTGTCCATACGACAACTGTGGCAAAGTCCTTGAGAACGGGAAAGCCCTTCAAAAATACCATCCATGCAATAAATTAGTGGATTTTCATCCATCCAACTGTCTGACTGGAGTGATCTCTCTTATTCTCTCTCTCTCTCTCTCCCTTCTTCCAGGTTGGTGATCTCCACGTCCAATTCCGCTATTGGATTGGTAAATCCGAGTATTTATGGCCTCAAATCACCTTTTTTTGATCGTTAAATACATATGTTCTTCTGGCTAAAGTTACATATTTAGTGGTCAAATATCCATGCTTGATGCTTAAATCCAAAATCTCTATGGCCAAATCACCATCTTTCAGGCTAAATGCTCATTTCTGGTGGAAAAATTGCCGTCAATAATTTGGGATTTGACCATCGAACATGGCGATTTGACCATCAAAAAAAATGATGGTCATGGATTTTTTCATCACCGCGGTCAAATCAGTGTTTTTTTTCTGGTTAAATCCATTGTTTCCATCCTTTTCTTTCTGGCGAAATTCACTGTTTGGCGGTTCAAACATGTTCAAAGCACCGTGGTTTCCTCCAAGGTTTCCACATGGGAAAAAAAAAAACTCCAAGTCACAGAGCTCCAAGAGCGCGAGAAGCATGATCAAGACCTCCGTTTCAAGTTCCATTGCAGCACAGGGGATGTAGTAAGCCATAAGCAACTTGGATAGCCATCAAAAATCAGGGGATGTTATGATATACCTAGCATCAAACATGGAGATGTGACCATGAAAAATTGAAGTATGACCATTAATTTTTGGGATTTTTTGATCATTTGCGTCCAGCGCTATGGGTATGATGATTGGGGCACATGTGGCAGGGACAAAACCTGGTTCTTTTTAGGATCAGCCATTCATTCTGGGTATTCATTCTGGACCCACAAGGGGATGGACCGGGAAAGCCAGCCACCATAGTAACTACACCACGCAATCACCAAACTATTTTGTGGCGGAGCCAATAAGTTCAACCCGAGTCGACTTGCGAAACACCCTGGACCAGGTCAAACAGAACCCACACTGCTCTAGTAGGGAAAGCCTCAACGGTTCAAGCCGTCCCAAGAATCCTTTGCCAATCGAGGCCCACACATTCCACATAGGGATGCACCACTAGAAAACCACTGAAAACTCAAAGCAAGAACCCAATGTCCATGCACTGAAGGAAACATCTGCAGTAAAACCCAACTAATTTGGTGTCTTATGTGTCTTATTCTATGAATCCTGGTGAATCCCCATGATCTTTCCATGATGTCCATGGCATCTCTCAAGGGCCTGTCCACGGCGTTGGAAGGAGTCGACCTTCAACGTGTCTTCCAGACACTTCTCTTGGATCGCCTTGTAGATCCTCGCGGCTCCCACTGCTTGTTGCTGAGACTTCGCAGAATCCGTCGAATGAACCTGACTGAAATATGATCAATCAAAATCAATCAAACATCTTTAAACATGTTTTAACATCATGACAGATCATTACAGATCATTACAGATTATGCTAAACCAGCTTGTAGAACCCAGACGAAAGGGTAACGGCCGGGTAACTCGCAGACCATGGCTGCCACTCGATGACATAGCCTCTCAGTTGGAACTTGGGGAATCCCTCCAAATTCGCAAGTGAAGTACCGGAAATTTGATATATCTGATGAACAAACATGATATGGAATAATTTCAGACAAACCCAAATGATTGCTCAGTCCTTCTCATATATTCGGTGAGGGATCCCAGACAGTAAATAAAATTATGTTTTGATCATTTTTTATCTATGTCCCTCAGCATACATTTAGGCTCAGCAGAACTGCACTAATTCCGGCTTTCTCAAGCTTCAGGGAAACGGTCGCCGCCAAAAAAAGACAGTTTTTTCGAGGGTACTTACTTCTGAGGCATTTCCAAATCTTGCACCAGTTGGAATATGCCTTCAACAAAGCAAGGACACCACAAGCATTACTTCTTCGCCATTTGCGACTCAAAAGTGGGCCTACCTATATAGGTGCCCCATTGATGGGTTGTCACTTTCAAAAACATCTTCACATAGCTCGCCCGGCCAACGTCCGGAGGTCCTTTTCTGCGTGTCCGTCAACTCACACTCTTGATCCTGCCAGGGTCCAGGATGCAGAACAGCAGATGGAGGTCAAAACCATCATGCCCTTGCTTGTGTATCCTAAGAAACGAGCACAACAGATACTCGCTTGCGTTTATCTACAAAATGTATCACAATATGTCAAATAGATTCAAATAGGTGTTTGTTCCGCTTGAATCACACCCAAAAATACATGTTCAGCTTGCAACCCAAAAGATCATCACTGCGGAGCGCCATGACGGCCATGACGGCCATGATGATCTCCTTTCAACGGAACATTTACCATGGGCTTCTCAGGCTATCACGGTACCTATGGCATCCTGTGGCATGCTGTTTCACCAACTCACCAACTCCAATTCGCACACCGTGGCGAATTTTGGAGACCTTTAGATATCCGAAAAAACGATGCAAAAGACTTTTCTCTAGCTGGGCAACCCCCCACAGTAAGGCAAAAGATGAAACAGCAAGCCACCCATGCAAGGTTTTCCCAGCCCCAATCTTCTTTTACCGAGCCTGTTCGATCTTCTCCGGCAGATCCGCCGCGATCTCCGGATCAGTCTTCAGGCGGCGCATCAGAAAGGGCTTCACCAAGCGGCGCAGGGACTCTTGACTGCAGCGTTTTTTTGGGGGAGGCGGCTTGGTGGCAAAATGGCTCCAAGGGGTAGTGCCAAAACTTGGATGGGAAAATTGAGTGCCAACATGGCAAATTGTAAGATGCCAACATGAGATTGTCAGGAAGAGACATCTCAAATTCTGTTTTTTGGATGGTGTAGGGATCTAGTGAATAGATGTGAATAGTTGGAAACTCTGAAAATAGGCACCGGAGATGGCCAAAGTCATGTGTGTATGTGGTTTCGGAAAACTTTGTCTGCCAGCACAAAATGCAGCTGGGGCCCTAACAATGATGATCCCTCTGCATCACACACCTTTCCAATTGTCAGTCCATCCCACCTAAAAACCAGTGAGATTCCTTGTTCCATCTCAATTTCTGGGGATGAAATGACTATCCCCAGCCCATGATTTCTGTTGATGGTCTCCCAAAAAATGTGGGCCACTGAAACATTCGGGATGGTCATCCGAATGGACATGAAATAGAAACTCGTGAAGACACCACTTAGAACACTTAGATATGCGCTGCTTATCCGTTTTTTTTGGTGAAATCCCCCATACCTCCATCTTTCTTGGATAGATTATGATGCCTGGAAACTTAAGGCTATCTATCTGAACCCACCCAATTCCCAACTGTTTCCCAAGGGGCACCTGGCAAGTCCAGCATGATCCTGTCCCGTCGTCGCCGTTCCCTCTGCCGCCGCGCGTGCCGCGGCCGCCTGGCCGCGCACGCTGCGGCGCACGGAGTTGGTCACGGGGCGGCCGAAGCTGCGCCTCGGAGAACCACAAAAGAGTGCGGCTACTGGCGATGGCAGTGGGATACGGTAGACAGAGAACGATTCAACCAACAAATGCCAGAACACGAAGGCGACCGAAGCAAATCACACGTGTCGAACTTTTGCTCTATGTGAACACTCCGATTTCTGTGGTACATCGGGAGTGTTGAATGACTTGATCCACACCCACTAGAACAATGAAAACGTCTTCGAGACTTGGAGGAACAGAGCAGAACCTCAGAATTCTATGCTGGACTACCCAAGTTTCAACCAGAGCCATAGCAAACGAACAGAAAATGCGGGACGTTCTTGTGCCATTTTTCTGAGGACCCCCCCCCCTGAAGCCCTGATCACCCTGGTCCAAATCAACCCTAACAGCCGCCGGCTGAGCAGCTGAAAATCTGCTTTCGACGAAGCCAAATATCCTGAGACTGGGCAACTATCATGACACCCATGGATGGACTTGGATGTAGCTTAACCAAAAAAAAAGTTGGCATTTAGCGTAGCAAATGAATATTGATCTGAAGTACAAAAAATGACGTACCCAACAAAAAGCGGATCTAAACAACAATGACGATTCCACACACGACAAATTCATCCTCCTGTGAATTTAAGGTGAAGGCTGCGTAACCAGTTTGTGGCGAAGAAACGGTTTGCATAGCCTCAAGCTCTACTAAATGGATGTACATGCACGATCGAATTTCACTACTAAATGTGGGCCCTTTGTTCAGCTGAAGTGCAAGATTTTGATATATTTTCGAAGTCTCTTAAGCGACCAACATGACTCGACTAACATATCAATTTTACCTCTGTACTAAATGTGGATCATGGGTCTAGAGATGTTTACTTGATTTGTTTTGAAAAATCATGAAAAATCATGATTCTCTACTAAATGGTTTCTGGAAATTTCACTGTAATTTTTTGGTTCACTTTCCAGGACCCAGGTCATAGCATTTACTAGGGGAAATTCACACGGGGATACAAATTCCATGTTCATTCTTCGTCTGTATCCACGTCCATACATCACGTTAGTTTTCCACAGTTTTTGACCTTGTGTTGGCCAATCCAGCTTTCTTTCCAATCGTTTACTTTGATTGGAAGATAGAACAATATTGCAAAATTGTTAATGGCGCAATATGGCGCAATATTGCAGTGTTGCCCCCCGTATGCTTGCGTGGTCAAACTGTGGTTTTCCTTTCCAAAAAAATGTTGTTTGTTAAACCATTGGAATTGAAGATGGAAGCCAAAATGGAAATTGGGTTGCTTTACTCTCGTTTCTTTCGGCTCAATCCTCGTTCAAGCTGAATCCCCGACTCTTGCAGGCCAAATTCCCATTCTTGCACACTCACATCAGGCCATACTTTGTGCTCTGGTTGAAACCCTATGATTTCTTTGCGAAGGCGAATATGAAAGTATAATATATAAATGAAAACAATCCTGGGTTTGTGCCAAAATTTAAAATAAGGCAACCCTCTGTTGCTGATTAAACGCTCATCTCTGTTGCTCTATTCATCCTATCTCTGAGGCGGCAAACCCATATATTCCGATAATTGTTCGTATGTGAATTCTCTTCCCATTGTGGCCACTAATTCTTCTTGCATAGTATCATCCCCATCATTGCTCCGTTCTGGCACATCCCAGTTGCGAAGCGGTGACTAGTCACGGTAGTATAATACTGATACTCCAGTTGGATCCAGTTGAAGTGCTAGAGTAATGGAATATCGTACCGTGATGTACCGTGTAGTTTCTCAATCACCGACCATGCCTCGGATGCCTCCCCAGGGTCCCAGGATCCAGGCAAGATGTATTCGAACTGGCTGTGCAAATCCAGCAGCTTGTTCTCCACCGGCGTCCCACTGAGGGAAATCCGAATGGGCCCCACGTGGGTAACCTGGTGATATTTCATAAACATCGACCCCAATCTATTCGGGCAGGATTTCCTGGGTGGGTTTATTGGTGAACAAAAAAACATCTGAAAAATTTGGAGGCTTGCCGAATCTAGCTCTGTCGAAATGAATGGCCAAAATCAATCGTTGGTTTTTTTCATGAACTTATAACAAAAAGACGTTAACAACCTATATGGAAATCATGGCAGCAAGGTGAGGCAATAAGGTGAGGCCATTGGGATCCAACTCAAAGCACCGGGTTCGACCAAGCAGCACGGCCCTGGAGATCTGTGTGGTGTGGTTTTTGATCTGCTGAGCCTGAAATCTCGTGGCTATGGGGAACCAGGGAACCATAAAAACAGCCAGTGGCTATGGTAGTTTGAGCCACTCGCCGATGGTTGTTCTGCGAGCCATTGCCATGTTGGATTATGGACATTTCCTCACCATATGAAAAACACGGGGCCCGTTGTATGTAAAAACTGTGTCTGTTTAAGGGGTCCACGGACCGTACCATTGTTGGTGGTTTCAGGGATCTGGGTTCCTCCAAAGAATGAAGGATGCTCCAATTTAGCGCTTCATGTAGCCACAGTGACTAAATTTGATAAACCACTGGATGTTTGGATCATGGGACTCCATGGAACTCGTGTGAAAAGCTGCAATCCCAATGGATGGGTAATGGATGGCTAATGGTTAATGATGGTTATAACAATGGTTAATGATGGTGAAAATAGTGGTGAATGGATGGTGAATGGATAATAATGGTTAATTATGATGGTTAATGATGGTTACCCTCTGGTAAACGTTTACATAACGAACTGGAAAATCACCATGTTTAATGGGAAAATCATGGAAAATCCATGAAAATCCACTATAAATGGTCATTTTCAATAGCTATGTTAAATTACCAGACAGTAAGAAAAATGACAAATGGGGGAATTGGAAATGGTCCTACGGTTTATCGCGCCGGGTTTTCCGAAGCAGTTTCGCGGCATCCACCTTTGATGGGAGGTCATTTGAGGGCGCTATGAATTATCCAGTTTGAGTCCCATTTCTTTGCAGTTACCCAACCAAAATCGGTTTATTTGACCTGCAAAAATATTGGCTTACAAAATCTTATGAATGTATATAATTACCATATCTTAATTCGCATAGATCATCCATTTGCGGAAAAAAAAAAACTGTATATTGATGCTTCTATCCCATGAGACTATCAATCACTATATCCAGTTATATCATATCTATTCACAACTTGATATCATCGGATATAGTGATATAGTTGATTGATAGTCTCATGGGATAGAACCCATATCATGGGATATAGTTGATAGTTGGGTTCCCTCCCAACTAACAGTAACTAAGAATCAACTAACAGTAGGTAATCAATTAACTAACAATCAATCAAATTGATTGATCACGATTGATCTAAGAGTAACTCACACTTTTTTCAATGGGCATATTTTTCAATGGATCCTTTTAAAGACGACCCCGTCTTAAGCCTCGCCATCCTCGCCTCGTCCAGCAACATCCCTCCAAAGGCGTTGGGGACACTCCTTGGCGCTCTTAAATTTTTGGTGACCCAGTGATCCCCATGGGATAGTTGGGATGCTATTGGATTACAACTTACGAGTTTTTTTGGGTATTCGCCAACTTATTCATTGATTCATAATTTTACAAGAAATGAATGGTTTTATATGAGTTTAAAATAGTTTAAATACTGTACTGGAATTGACCAATTGCCACATGTTGGACAACCAAGAAGAATGACAATGTTGGAATCGGGGATGCGAACAATGACCAGGGGATCAGTTTTTGCACCTTCAGGCAGCTACAATCAGCAAACATGGCTGCAAGTCCCTAGACTTGTTGCTCACAATTTCAAACTGCCTGTTCATGTCCAAAGATATCCAAAGCATGGAAACACAGCTGGATTGCCATTTGATTCAGCCCCAAAGGATCTATCTCTACGTCTTTGCAAGATAATGCATGATTCATCCGGTTGAAAAATTGTGTTTTGAAAAGGAATATCCACCCAACACATGGTGATTGCACAGTATCTGCTGATTTCCAACTGATCCCTTCATCCCATGGGTCAACGGGACTGCCGCGCGTCAAGGCAGCGACACTGCACCGGAAGGTCCCGTAGGACGTCAGGAAGACGTCGGCGGACTGCTTGGCCACGCGCGCCTCGTTTTCGTCGTTGTCATTGCACATGGGATGTAGCATGGTATCACCCCAGGTGAAAGTGATGAACCAGAGGATTGATCAAATTGATCAGTACCCATTAGTAATAGGAATTCTACAAATCATCATGGGTGATGGAATGGAGAGATGACCATAGAAATAAGGTCTTTGACCATCAAACATCAGGTGAGCAGGCCATTTTTAGCATTCGACCATCCAATTTTGGGGCCCGGTCAATTGACGCATATCCCAGGCCTTAGGTTGGGAAAATCTTCACCAGAATCCATGGAGTTTTTCGCCAATGATGGGGACTATACATAGTATAATATAGTTGATGGAGAGGATTCAGAGAATACTAGGGGGTTAGGTTCGGATTGATGGTTGTACTAGGTGGTTAGGCTTCGCCAGGAGACCTTGACAGCCTTCTTCTCGATGTACAGTTTCTTCGCGTTCTGCTTGCCATTCAAACGCCGACACTTGGGTGGCCTCGCTACAGATGCCTTCGCCACCTCCCCGAAAAAATTGGGCAGTTGAAATCATCATCCCCGAGTTAAATGGAAAATGAACAGCGTTGGAACTACCAATTAAATGTGGTTGAGTTCACAGTTCAACCAGCACTTGTGAACATGTTGCAGGGCTCCAAGAATGCCGTCCATCGAGATCCGGAAGGAGGATGAAACTCGATGAAACTCGCCATGTCCCAAATTCCTGTTGATGAAGAGGGTTAACCCAACCCGTATGTCTCACTACCAGCAGGTAACGTTGTGGTACATGATATATTCATCGTGTCCATCTAGATTTCCCCAAAAGAGCATATTCAATTGTTCATATATTCATCGGTTAAACTCAGCAATAATCCCCAGTGTTGCGGGTGATACCAGCCCCCCAGATGAGGACATCATCGCAACTTCCACCCCGTGAGTCGCTACTTGGGATGACACCATCTAACCACATCGCTGCCCTTTTCTCCCGACGTGACTGGGTCCAAACTTCCTACGTGCACTCAAAAAATACAAATGGAATGGTCATGCTTAACAGCAAACCACAGCATGTCGGGTGTGTCTTCTTGCAATTTGTGTTGTTTGAAAGCTCGTAAACCGTCCATTTCTAGTCTATAACCATCTCATAATTGCAGGGAACCCCTCATGACTTGACATTTCCCCTCAACTAAGAATTCCCAAACGATAAATAAGCCCAGTTCGGGTGGTTACCCCAACCCGAACTATCATTCCCCGGTCAGGAATCTTCATGATTGATGATTCCGTTACATCCGTGTTATATCAACTCATGTACTGTATATATTTACATATATCCCCATGTCTATGCATTCTCAGGATTGTTCCTGAGACCCCATAGCCAAAAGGGAAAAACTTGGTAAACGAAGAGGTGAAATTGCCATTTCGCTCTTCTTTTTGGTGTTATCCCATGGTGTTTAATTCTATTTGTTCGTCATTGTCCCCATATCCCCCTATGATTGTTGGAAAATCTCCCCAAGTTCACTTCCCAAGTACCATGGCTCCAAGAAACGGCGGCTGCGCGGCGGAGGCCGGGGCCATGTGAGGCAACACCTGCCGCTGAGGGCCAACATAGATATGGAGGCGCAGCTCATCGCCTGCCTCGGAGGCGTGGTCACAGGCTTGACCTCCCGGTCAAATTCACCTTAGATGGGGAAATAGACATGTTAAATATAATAATACATGGAAAACCGTATGGACAATTTTCCCTGTCGGTTTTACCCGTAACGGACGTTTTTTTTGTTGAATTGCGTATTTTGGTTTTTGATTGTGAAGGGTTGTTCAAATCCTTTGACAACACCGGGTTCGGACATCCTCCGACAGTTTCCAGAAGAGGAATTTCAGTCCGAAGTGGAGCAAATTGGGAGTCGTGATCGGGCACCCAAATCTGGCCACAAATACTTCCATATTTCCCACCAAATTTGGATGTACCCATAAAATACCAGTATTTTTTCAACATCATGTTGAAAACAAACAGTAAGCAAATGTCAACATACTGCCCCAAATACTGTCTCTAGACGAGACACTCATACTGTCGGAATCATTCCGACAAATCCAAGAGTTCAGGAAAACTATTGACCTGTAAGTAGAGGGTTTGCAGCCGGACATGGCCGTATTTGGAAAAAAAACGTAACGGACAAAAAAAATGTCCAAACCCGTACGGACAGAAAAAAATGTTTATGGTTTTCCAGGTATATATATATGTGTAAAGGATTATAAAGGTAGGTTCTGGTGGGGGGTTGACCATCTAATGTATATTATATATATATATATACATACATACATATACACATAACTCACACATCAACACATAGATGTGGAAAGCAACAAGCCACCGCAGCTTTCTCTTTCTCCGAAGTCACCCATCGCTTCAGCTCCTTCTTCCAGGTGCCCAGCAGCCCTGTCGCTCGCGATTAAAAAAAGTTACTGTTGAATTCATATTGGTATGGATCAATACCTATTATATAATACCATTTTTAGGGGAATGAACATCCATTTACCAGCTATTTTGATGTTCACCAGGGGTACAAGGTTTTGACACACTGCCATATAACCATAAGGAACCATAGAATGTGAAGAATGGTGAAAAAAATCTGGTTGAACCATCAGAATTTCATTGGATTCATTTTCGGAAACTCGATCATCAACAACGACCCAAAATGGTCCCAATGGTCCCATTTACCGTGGGGATTGTTTATAGGTTGGTTTGCTGTATTAGTTCAATTGGGTCTGTTTGAAAATGGGGTATACATTTTTCCAGTTAGTAAATGATGTTTTTCAACATCCCATTTTGGGGTACCACATTTTCGGACAAAACCAGTTTTTTCCAGCACCACTGGTTTCAATGTGAGAAAGATTTGTGTGAATTGGGATCATCATCCTAGGATTCTCCATGAGAAAGCAATTTTGAAAAACATTCCACTGGTTCCGCATCGTGCCAATTCCCATCAGCTTCTCATCTCCATCAACTTTGTCCCGGGGAGAACCGGAAGCGCCACTTTGAAAAATGCTGGAATTTCAAGGAATTTCCTGCAGTTTTTTTCCTTTTAAGCCACAAAACCCATCTGGGCAAATCTTAGAGACCCTTCACATAAAGGAATAGCTGGCTAGTAAATATGCCCATCAACATGGCCAAAAACTGAAGTTCTACACCTTTCAGCAGTCGATTTATCCATAGTTTAATGGCTAAACTCATATATTTGCTGGTTGAATCCGCATAATTAATTAAATACCACCCAAACCATCTAAATATACATATAATTACATGTGTATATATATATATAATATATGTATATATAGCGATTGTCTACCACTATGTTTGATGCTCCCATATTTATCCAAGATGTTCTGGAACAATTCCTATCTGTGTGGGTCGACCCAGTACATCCTTAGGAATCCTTCACCAGCCTTTGGGCACCACCACCAACATGGGTTTGTTGAGCATGCCGTGCTGCTTCATGTACAGCATCATGGCAATGGCCTGGCATTTCCGGCCTTGAACCTCTAGGGCTAGACGGTAGACTGTGGGATGAACATATCCTCTACATAGATCAGAAGAAAAGGGAAAACGTTGATACTTGGGATTTTTGGTTGATATTCTTCTGCCACGTGTGATAATTTACATTCCCCAAGTACTTCATGCGTCAATCACCGAGATCAGCTGCTCATTTCTTGAGCATGTGTCATGACATGGCGCCGTGTGAAATCCAGCGAGCTGCTACTGCTACTGCTACTCCACAACGAATGGGTCGCTGGCGAATGGAATTTATAAATGCCACACCTAGCATTAGTTAAATCATGTTAAATCCATGATATCTATAGTACTTGTAATTCTGATTTTGGAGGGTATACCCCATTGGAGAAAATGATGTTCAACACCCCTGGATGTTTATTTAGGGGGAGCCCATGTTTGGGTGAACCTTCACTCCTTCACTTCTTTTTCAGTGAAGACAAGCCGGTTGGGAGAGTTTCGAGCATCAAAATCCTTCTGAACTGCGGACACGCCAAACCCATCAAAATCCTCTTGTTGTGAAGGGGAATCCGATTTTGGGCATCTCGGTCTTGAGCCTGGTCACCATGTTTGAGGATAAAAATCTGGTAATTAGATATGATGGCAACCCCGCCTTCATAAGCCACTGGGCTGTTCAATTCGGGTACCACTCAAGTAGCAAGTATCACTATTTGGGTGGACCTTACCAAACAACCAAAGTATACTGATCCGGGGCTGACATTAGATGATTTACCATATTTACCCTCTGGTAATTTAACATAGCTATTGAAAATGGCCATAGAAATAGTGAGTTTTCCCATTAAAAATTGTGATTTTCCATAGTTATGTTGGTTTACCATATTTACCCATCAAAAAGCGTCATCTCCTGCCTTATTTTCCCATGTGGATTTACTGCAGGCGAACCTGCAAGGTCTTCCCGAGGCCCATGTCATCGGCCAAAATGCAGCCCAAACCATTCCGGGCGTTGTTCACCAGCCAGTGATAACCTTGGCGATCAAAGGTGAACTACCATGATGGGATGGTTTGTAGCATCCATTGATGACGATCTTGGGATATTCTTGGCTTTACCACATTATAATGGTTGACGTGGCGATGTTTTCGTAGGAAAGAATCAGGTGGCATCTCCAATGTACGCTGTTGATCTCGAGAATCTCAGTTCGCAGCATGGGTTTTGGATACGATGCGTTATGAAGAATTGGCAAAGAAATGTGCAGACCGATACCACCAATTCAACACTCCATGTTTGCTGTTTAAATCGCCTTACATCTCCCAAAGGTTGAATCTCGCCACTTATTCCCAAGTTTCGTCCAGAAAAAACAAATCTCAGACCTCCCGGAAAGAGGGTTTTATTGCAAACCCCAGAAAACCGATTCCCAGATTGAGCCCAGACAACCGGAAAGTTGGAACGGCCGCAGCACATCTTTGAGCTGTTCAGGGGGTGGCACCTGCAGCATACCCACAGAAGGAGAGCAACTTTTTAGCCGGGTATCTCCGCAAAGTATATGTCAAATCATATTAATCCAGGGGCTGGCAACCTACCCATACGAGCTTGGAGCAAAACTCTGAAAATGCACCAGTTCGGCAGTTCATGGGTCCCTCCATTTTTGAGCCATGCAAGTGATGCTTACTGCGTATTTACCCCATATTTGCAGGGCCATGCCAGCTGCTAAGCAGGCTGATCACCCTGCGGTCAACAAATCCCAAGTGGTGGTTATCCTATGTCATCAGATGTTATAACTTGGTGTCCTACCACACGAAACCATGATCACTTACAGACAAAAATAAGGCACCACACGAGAAAAAGAGGTTAAGAACACCATTTTCCCAGTCAAGGTGGTCACAAATGGGGGTATCGACCATGGCTTGAGACAAACCCATTGTGACTGTCTAGGGCTTTGACAAGGAAAAAAATGATACGTAACAAAAAATGGATTATCGCATTTTATCAAGATTCCTGAGACAACCTAAAATTGGATTTGAACCAACAAAACTGGATTCGAATCAGAGCAAGTCACTGATCTCCCCGGCAAAAATCCGAACTTGGCTCTGGATTATCCCCCTTTAAATTAAAGCCTATTTCTAGATGATTTTCCCACTACAACATTAAAACTCCATGCTACTCCAGTTGCCTAGTTACCGGTAGATGTTGATCTTTCCTGGCAAATCCCCCATGTTTGATGCTTAAATCTCCCCATGGAACTCCCGACCTCCTTGACGCGGATCAATCCGATCTCCGGTCCCTGGTAGAACTCCTCCACCGCAGCATCCAAGACCACTCCAGGCTGAGCACCGACGGCGGCCTCGCGGTGTAACATGGGGGTTGTTACCCTCTGGTTATGTCAAAATAGCTATTGAAAATTGCTAGAAATAGTGGATTTACCCATTGAAAATGGTGATTTTCCAGTTCGTTATGTAAACGTTTACCAGAGGGTAAGCCAAAAGATGGAGAAATAGGGGGGGTCGAAGGTGGTTTAAGCCAGGTGATGAAATTATAACATGATAAAATATGATAAAATGACCAAAAAGTTGGAGTTCACCGGCTAAAATGGGATGGTTGAAGCCCGACCCATAGTTATGGGATAGTTTAATTTCAGGATGGATAAAATAGGTTAAAATAAAATAATGTAATCGTGAGGTGCCTTCTCAGTCTTGGGCGCGGTGACAATCTATCTTCCGACTACTTCGTGTCCAATCAACATTTGAAACAGAACTCGATGACCACCCCCCCCGCTGGGTAAATGGGGCTCACTCTTTCGTGCACGAGTTCCTGCGAAAAATGACCAAGTCCATGTGAGGCTTTCGGGGTCCAGAAACTGTGTCATTTTGTCATATCACCACCGTAATCCCAGGTCTTTTTGTTTGTGTCTTCAGTGCTGGTTGTACCCCAATGTTTGTTGAATTAGTCGACCGGATGAATCCTCGTTGGTGCCTTGTCAAGGCACTTCTCCCGTGTAGGTTGACCCGACAACCCTGATACGGACCATCCGGTAAGAATAAAGGGCCCCTCATGACTTGACACCGGGTTTGAGTTCCACGTCTTTCAGCGCAAACCTTGAGGAGCGCAAAGGCATGCATCGGCTCTGGCCCGGGTGCGTTCTTCCTTTGGTGCTTCAGGACCCTTGGCGTTGGCGTTGGCGCTGTGCGATGGTATATGGACTCAACTGACCAACAAAGTGGTCCTGGAGTCCTTTTCAATAGGAGTCAAAAAGGGTGAGTCTGCATAGAGTCTATACCATTCTATACTCCCAGCTTGCAAATGCTGGTCTCAAACCATTGATTGTAGGACGCACAAATCATCACAAACCAACGGTCATCAATATTGTCCTTCTGGGAAAAATAGAGGGGACAGTCTGGGATACCATTTACTGTAGCATCATTGACGGGGGGACCGGACCCCTCTGTTAATTAATCAACCAACCTATACCCCAAAATCCAGTTGACAATCATCATAGTCCCTTTGAAATGCCTATCCTTGGGGGATTTTAATCCCATTTTCAGGTCCAAATCAGGTCGCAATGGTCACCTCTCAACACCGAAATCCTCCACTATGACTAGCTGCTGCTTAGCCGTCTGTCGCGCCAAGGAGAGGTATGCGCCCTTGCGTGGCTTTGCCCCCACACAGCGGTTGAGCTTCTGCCCTGGGCCGGAGGATCAGGACGGAATATGAACGTGACATATCAGACATACCATGGATCAAAATTTCAACGGCCAAGAGTCCAAGAGAACAAGAGAAAGAGACAAGTGCCGAAAGGTTTCTTGAAATGACAAATGGGTCTCAGGCCCATAGAAAAAAATAAAACATATCTTGACTTCTTGCACATTCCAGCCAAATTCTAAACCCCAAACATGGTTTGCGGCCATAAATGTCCGTTTTCTCTTATGGCAATGACAAAAATCATTGTTTTTTTGGGGATGGTCATATTCTCACCTTGAACTACCACCGTCCGGACACCGTCCGCAATGTCGTGTGCCTTTGGCAGAGATGATGTTGGGTCCAGGGCATCCGGAGGCAACGACCTGCTGCATCGGTGACCCCTTTTTTGTGGACAAATCTAGATGGAACAAATCAAAAGCATACACAATAAATAAGTGTGTGCACATATATATTTATATACATAGTTGTATACAAACTGTATATACATCTGGTGTATATACGTGTATGTGTATATATATATGTATATTATAAATATATACGCATACTACATTTCTCAACCAAGAAGTTGGAGGGTTTGATGCAATGGACATCTGTGCACATCCCAACATCTGACTTCAACTGATCCACAACTGGCATGTCGTTGTCTAATGTTGTCATCCCAAAGGGACAAAAACCAATGTTTCTTTGAAACCACCAAGTACCCTCTGGTAAACGTTTACATAACTATGGAAAACCACAATTATCAATGGGAAAATCCACTATTTCTATGGCAATTTTCAATGGCTATGTTAAATTACCAGAGGGTAGTCATGTTTGCCCATTGGCAGAATGATCAAAATGCTGATGACCCAAATCTGTTGCTCCGGTTGGATTTCCTGTTGGCTGTCTCCGATAATTTTGGGCAAAAGTTTGATTGGTAAAATTCCCTATCTGCACTGGCAAGACCCGACCCCCTTTTTTTTGTGTGCTTTTCTGTTGCCAAAATTCCTGCTCCTTGCTGGTAAAAGTGCTATGGCTGGTTAACAAGTTACTACTGGTCCCAAAAGAAAATGTCAACAAGTCAACCAGAGTATCCCATTTTTGGGGTTTTGTTTTACATCATATTAAAACCATTTGGGCTTTGCTTTACATCATCCTAAATAGGGCTATACGGTATACTGTATATACCCAATTTCATCAAGCTCTACTGGGGATGGTAAAAATGGCATTGTGGGAATGCCACATTCTGCAGTCCAAAAAAAAATCCATACATCTTATTAGGAGGTTATCAAGTAGCATACGTGGACATAATAATATTAACTATTATGATATATATATATATATATTAGTTATTATTGGTTTTACCCCATTACTTGATATGTCTGTACCCAAAAAATCCTATGGTTGATGATCATCTTTCAAATTTATAGTATGATGAGTAATTTAGACAAACCCATACATACATCAACCAGCTCCCGGCCGAGTGTCAGATCGCGCCATGCCCTTCACATCCTCCAGGCTTAGAATCACCGGCCTTTCCACGATGCTTTATGATCATTTTAAAAAATAAAAAAAGAACAAGATGGGAATTGTAAGGCTAGGGCTTAAAATGCCCTTGAAAATTTCTTGGTATACTAGCCATGGCTTTGAAGATCAATGTTAAATTACAATTTTGGTGTCTGAAAATGGTGGTTAGTATACCCCAAGATTGTGATTTAACATTGATGTTCAAAGCCATGGGAATTGAAGTCCCTATTTTCAGAGGGTGTATGCCTATTTTCAGACAAATCTAAATGGTGATAAAACATATTTATCATGAAGTTTCATCAAGCAAAATGGTCGTTAAACCAACCATCGATGGAATTCCATCAAGCGAAATGTGGATAGTTCCCCCCAATAATGATCAATAATGTAAGGATGGACATGGAAACCTTAATTTCGGTATATTCGTGTTTGCACCCGCAACATCGGAAACCTTCAGGATCTGAAAGCATCCAAGCTTTGGTCAGACATCAATTCGCCATTGCCATGTCCGAAAAATCCACCCAGAAGTTCTCAAGTTTGGATCACAACCGTGGCCGAGTAAGGCGACAAAATTAAATGCGGAGCCTCCAAGCTTTTCCTAGCACAGTGAGATACTCGGGTCAGTCGGACTGCTTAGAGGCTTAGAGTTAGCCCATTTCTTGGAAATCCATGGAAATCCAACACGTCTGTTGTTTCAAGCTTTCCACATTTCAATACATTTCACCTATACCCACCGAAATTCTCACGTCTTGAACTCAAAACCACTCCAAAATGTGCTTCAAACATCTCAACAATTTACCTCATTGGTATATGTTTCCTTGTCCCCATGATTTCCCATATGTTTTTCCATATATGTTTTCCATCGTCCACATTCCCCAAGCGCTTCCCCATCGGATATATCGGATACGCGGATCGCGCCTTTCCTGTGGCACCTCGGCACAAACCACCCAGCGCAGTTCCACGAAGTTGGCGATGTCGCGCCAGGCGCTGGGGCGGGACTTGCCTGGGACCCGCAGGAATCGAGGTCCCAGAACTGCGGAAACCGGAAATTCCAAACCCGAAATCCAGGAACTGGAGCTGGAACTATGAAATTTCTATAGTCAATGGGTTTTATAAACCCATATATACCCAGAACTGGAACTGGAACTATGAAACACCGCAAATGGGATTGTAGTGCGATTGTAATGGGATTGATTGAAGGATCGATGATCTACCAACTGGTGCAGGATTTCGCAACCATTCACAGTAGCTGGGAAAAACCCTCGAACTCAATGAGAGGTTTATGGCGATTTTCCAGCAAGCCATGTTTGATTATCCGCAAAAGGATGCAAAAGGTTAGAAAAGGTTCAATTTGCCACTGTTAAAAGGATATAGAACTGGTTTGCATTACAGCGACTTTACTAGGACTTGATTTTGCGATCTTTTTCTGAGTTGAATTCATAGAGAATTGTCGAATTCACCAGCTGGAGGGGAGAGTCTTTAGATGGAAGAGATCATCAAAATGATCAGGAATCAATGTTCTACTTTTTTGTGGACCGTTTTAGAGTAAGTCCAAATGGAAAAGTTCGAAACAAAGTTCCACAGTAAAGATCATCCATGTCCTGGACTTTGTTTCTATCTGGGACCGGGGGGACCCTTTTTTAAGCAACAAATGGTCTATTCTATCCTGGAGTTTGTTTCTATATATCTTTTGGGTGGACCCTTATAAACGACAAATGGTCTATCTAATAGGAAGTATTGAAAATATGATACTACTATGGTTCTTTAGTCTGAATTGATGGGGTTAGATCAAATATATTGACAAGGCGTATCAGCACAAAACTGGTAGGGTTTAAGTACTGAAAGCTATTTAACTCTTGAAGTTTCAATGGGTCAAACAGTTTCAATTCATGGTGTCAACTGATGGTCTCAAATCATTGGCGAAAAAATAGGGGAATCCAAAAAAGGTGGTGCCTCAAAATTGGAGATACCCAATTTTTTTGTCAATGTCTTCATGAGGAATTTTGGCGGATCCCCAGCTGTTGGAAAAAATCAGGGGCCAACAATGCAGCTATACACTGTGTGTGTCCAACAAAACCAACAAGAAAATAGGAAGTGACTGTATAGCTACAAAATGGTGGTTGTTACAAAGCAACCAAAATATTTAAGCGATTGGACCAACAAATCTTACCTTCAACAATCAGCATTGTGGGATTTAAGCAACAACGGATATTCAAGCAGTCAAAGATGGATCTTCCAACTTAAACATGGGGCTCCAGGATTCCAAACCCAGGCCCCCAAAGCAAAAAGTGCCCCTTGCTATGAAACCCAAGACACAATAGACCTGCATCCCAGTGAGTACCTAACCTTAAGATATCTATAGAATTCTATAGATATCTTGAATATCCCATGTTTTTTTGGTTCTTTTTTTGTTCGAAAACATGGCCAAATTCCATGGTGATTCCCCACGGCCAACTGGGATTCAAGGCCCTGCCTCGCTTGAAGGATACCAAGGTTTGCACCTTCAAAGTGCTGCTGTGCTTCACCTTGTTCAGCGCCTCACGTTTTGCAGCGTTTTGCAACGGGATCCAATGACACCGGGGGACGCGTTTGTGATGATTACTTTAGTTGGTAGGAAATAGAATACTCACTGAATATTCAGCTAAACAGCTATGGAAAGAGCGAAGACGAATGTTTTGAACTGGTTATCACAGCCCACCAAGCTATCACAGATACTGTTCCAGCTACTGCAGATAGGGTCATTCCGAGTCATTCCACTTGTGGTCATTCCTGAGGATGGTTACAAATTGGAAGCCACACATCGTTGGGATACCCGATTATAGCAAGTTCAGAGGTTTTTTCAACCGTAATCAATGTTGCCCTAGGGTAAAGTAACATAGATGTGGAAACCCAATGGCTTCCTGAGGAAATGTTGATCTACAAATATATTATAATATATGGTGTTTTCCACATCTATGCTAGTAAACTAAGGGGGGTACCATCTACTTGGCAAGTGGGATGATGTTGTACGTCTGACCTGCACGGATGTACTGTAATGTAATGCAATGCACTACAATGAAGCCTTGTATCATCTTATGTTACGTTGCGTTGTGTTCTGTTATGTGTTCCTGATTTAGGGGAACTGAATAACTTGAAAATGATTTTGACCCAAATAAATCTGTTACAAGTCTGCATCCACGTGGTTGTTCCTTCTACTTTTGGAAGTAAGCACCAAACATCTCAACAAGCAGACAATCACCATACTTACCCAGCTTAAATCCATGTGCGATGCTTGTGTTGAGGTGATTGTGACTTGTTACATCCGACTATAGCTCACTATTTCACCACTATATCCCCTTTTGTTGGTCATATCTTTCAGTTTTGCCTGTATGATGTTGAAAAAACATCATGATTATCCGCCGACCCCGGCCTTGGCCAAGGCAGGGGCGGCGCCTGGGACCACCGCAGGTGTGGAACTTCTCCTTCTTCGCTTTCCACGGTCAAACCCATCTTGCAGCCATCAAGCTACATCAATA
>Ga0126342_10002000_pt1 | contig 30676 bp, 33 predicted proteins | sample Cyp1metagenome_FD_92528 | JGI IMG/M metagenome (GOLD analysis project Ga0126342, IMG submission 92528) | Coral microbial communities from Lord Howe Island, Old Settlement Bay, Australia - Cyphastrea 1 metagenome | ecosystem: Host-associated > Invertebrates > Cnidaria > Coral ...
CCTGACAGTAGGGCCCCAGAATGCTATGATTTTATATTTCATTTTTTGCTAGCTTCAAAACCTCCAAATTCCAAGGGTCTAGAGTGGTACCACTGGGACAGGTCTACAATGCCCTAATTATCATATCAGTCTAGACCTCTAGACCCTAGCCCCTCCAGGGGGGGGCCTTCTAGACCTTAAGTAGTTGAGGGTATAAATTGTGCATGTATGACAAACGGTTTCATAACGAAAAGCACAATGTGAAGGCATCGATTGCTGTGGGGCTTCCGGGGCTATTTTCCCCATCTGAATGAAACAATGTTGAAGCATCCAAGCGAATCAATGTTGCCACGGAAAGCATCACAGAGGTGGAAAACACAATGGAAATGATGATTCCATGAGTAATTACCCAAGTAATAGCAACAAATACAGGAATCTTGGTAATCTGATCCCCGAGTGCAATTGTTTTACATCATCATCTTACCGGATCTGCGAAAGAATCGCAATAAAAAATATCCTGTGACTTCAGCGTCTGATATGCGTCTGATCTTTGGTCAAGTTGCGCATGATCTTCTGAAGGAATTTTGGTAAAGTCTGCATTCAGTGTGACCTGTCGCTGACACGCCGCCAGCTGCTGCCAGGTCTGAACCTTGTCCGAAGGCAGCGCCTTGGTGAAGCTAAGGAACCTCCATGGCATTCAACCGCGCATTTATCAACTTTGAACCGCACGTGGACATTTTGGACAAGGGAACCCCTGCGCATTTTTGATACATTTGATATCATTTGATGATATATGATGATATATTTTGATATATTTTGTGTATAATGTTAGGCAAGGTACCCCAAACAAATCTTCGTAGATCTCTGTGTTTCGGCGCGCCAAACGTCTCAGTTCCACGACCCAACCATCCTCGCAGGAAATTTGCACGTTGCGGTCAGGTGCCATAGACTTGTGCTATCATGGGATCATATGGGATCTCAGGTCAGAATCAGGCACCCGAAAACGCCGGGTCAGTTGCATGTGACAAACATTTGGTTAGCACGGCTGCCCATGACTATGACATACATGACATACAAAGAGGGTGTGCACGTGCCATCGCATCTATATACGCATGCTGGTAGGCGCGATGGAGACACACGTGTCACATCGTGTCACATCGTGTCACCAATTCCATGACAAACACACGATAACCAACGATAAATACATAGAAACTTACAAATCTTACAATAACAACAGCACATGACTGCAATGCGCACACATTCGTGATCATGCATATTTGATCATATTTGTATGCAAATCATGCGCGTTCAGCGTGGCAAATTGTGCGTGAATGTAGGAAACAGCTATGCGGCTATGCGTGTTTCCAAAAAAAACCTTCCCGGTTCTGGCAGCACACGCAGGAGTCTGCCTAGGCCTAAGGGAAAAGGGCAAAATTCCTTCCCCGTCCTTCTTGAGGTTGTCAAATCCCTCGTCCAACTTTTCCTTTTCAAGTCCCAAATGTTGTACGAATAGAGCCTTGCGCAAATTTGCAGCTGTACCTCCTCTGAAGCCACCAAAGCTACTGGCAGCTGTACTGCCCAGCACATCGTCTTGGATTACCAGGTTCACCTGTCGATTGAGTTTTGCTGTTTTTCAAGCGCTTAGCATGCTACAAAATACTACAAACTAGGATCTCAACATATTACAACATAGTACAACGAACCTGTGTGGGTAGCATGGTCGCAATTCCTGTCATTAAACATCATTAAACATGAAAATTTCCGTGGGGTTGGCTGCCATACTTCCGATGACAACCAAAGGAGCTATAAGGAGCTATAAGGAGCTATGATTCGAACAAACTTTTCCGCCTACTTTTTCGAACCAGTGGCCTCTGAGTCCCTCATGCCCAGCAAGGATCTGTCGTTGATGTTGGAGCTCCCCACAAATGCTACTTCATCATCAACCACCATTGCCTTTGAATGGATGTAGATCTGCTCTGTTGCAGGACCCAAATCCGGCAAAAAGCCGTAGGTCCTGCTGATGATCAACACTTGGAGCGCTGTTGCTGAAGTTGTGGTTTAAAACACAGCCAATCCATGTGCACCAAACAAAAGGCCAACATAGGCCAACAATAAAATCCAAACATCCCAAAGGACAACCTGTACTTTAAGGAAACGCTTGTACACTTGTATTTTTCAAATCTCACAAACCTATCAACGAGCAACTGAACCTATAGACAAATAAGATCAAATAGATAAGTAGATGGATCTGAAAAAAAGTAAACCAACCATTGCAACAAAGGTGCACATATACATACACATCATACATACACACGCACACACACACATATATAGATATATATATAGAACAAATATATAATTATACATATAATAAATAAGCACAATATAATATATATATAATATTATATAATTATATATTTATCACTCATATCACACGCAGGTATTTTCAGTACGTACATATTTTCAGTACGTACATCTTTTTCTGTAATTGCGTGAGGTTTTATTTTTGTGGTTGGGACGACAAGGAAGATCCTAAGGCCAAAAATGGAGATGTACTTGGTCTCATCGATATCCCTGGCACGCAGCTGCGACCGTAAACCTCTCAAGGTGCAGTACTGAGCGTGCATCACCCGAAAGACTGGCCTGGTGCCAAATGGCGGAAACATGGAAACTGGGACATTACGCTGGTCATAGCTAGTCTACTAGTGATCCCTTTGAAGATCGCCGAAAACAACAGCAGCAACGACTCCAAGATACTGAAAGCATGAATTTCCATTTGGAAACAAAACAAGTTGACAACTTGCAACAGCATCTGCTTGAGGGCAAATCATGACAAATCCAAGAAGGATCACCAAAGACACCAAACAAATCAAACAATTCGCTTCGTACAAAGCTTCCTGAAACAAATGTCAGTTGGCAAGCCGGCATTTGCCTGGCACAAGGGCCCCTCCAAAGCAGGGAGCAATGGCAGCACAATGACCACGTGAAATCGTCCGTCACGCTGTTCATGCGCCTTGACGATTCGTCGGAAGAGCGCTTCCAAAACCCGGTTCCCGATTTGGCTATCGCCTGGTGGTGGAAGGTTTAGGAAGACCCACCGGGTTGGAGATGGTTGCATGTCAAATACCATCTGGACATTGACAACTCATGTGGAAAATAAATCAAACATAATAAAAATAACAAATCCACACCAATCCAGCATCATTCTGGACCTTCCCAGCCCTGCCTTCCAAGCCAGAGCAAAAGAATTGATTTTCAATGTAGATGAAATGCTTGGAGTCTTGGATCAGGTCGCAATACGCTTGGTGCGTGGAGGACTCCGTCTTGGTGCCTGCACTCCAGCGGCCCACAGAACGTACCACCTGTGCACGGGACTCCTGCAGGACCCAAGGCGGATTCTCATCTTTCGGTGCATGGATCTGCATGTCTTATGACTTATTACGACTGACTTCTGACACTTAGGATGCTTATGACGCTTGTGTTTGTATGATTTCGTACATGGTCTATCATGGTCTCCGTGTGTCACATCGGATCATCGGATAATGAGGCCTTGGTTACCCCATCCTGTCCTGCCAAGGTCCTTTCTCCGGGGGCCACTGGGGCCACTGCTTCTGGCAGCTTTCCCGTGGCAGCAGCAGCATCTGTTCGTTGCTGACGGCAACCTTTCGTCGCAGCATGGCCAGCGGGAAGTGGTCGTAAATTGAGTTGATGAACCTGGTCAAAGGCGGCCAAAGGCTGCACCATGGCGTGAACATCTTCCAACATCCGATCTATGTGGAGATCCTATTGAAAGACGGTGACATCATCCATCACATATTGGGTTTCCCCAGTGGATTGTTGTCTTGTCTTCTTGGCCGGTTGAATATTGCACATGACGCACCCTCTGCCGCTGGCCACTGGCAAATCCCCTTCAGACATACACTGTAAATTCAAGCCATCGCATTTGCCTATGAGATCCTATGAGGGCATAGGTGCAAATATGTTGAAGATTGGTAGAGTGAGGTAACATGAGAAAAGGAATCTCCACCATCAAATGTTGGAAGCTGAAGTGTGAGAATGAAAGCTTGTTGCTCTGGAGAAAAGATGGAAAAACTGTGAACAACTTCTATTCCATGAGCCTTGCCGGATAAAACGTGCCTGGCATGGTTCCATCGTTCGACGCAATGGCGAGCCACGTCGCGTGCGGGGCGACCCAGCAGCTCACAGGCAATGTCTTGCCACGGCAGCCGGGGCTGGTCCACTCGCTGCAGCAAATCTTTTTGCAAACGTCCCTCCTTCACATCTTTGATGCGCGGGTTGTAGTAATCTTGGCCCTGCCAGGTGGCCTTAGCATGTGATTGATTGTTGGATCTTGAGTCGGCATCGTGTAGCATCCATTGACATCTCTCTTCTCAGCACCAGCCTTGGACCTTGACTATTTATCTTTTTTATATAGATAAATAAAAAAAATAAATATATATATATATATATATTATATATATATGCATGCAGTGGGCTTGCTGCAAAGGACAAAAGCCTTTTGTGCCCAGGAAAATTGCATGTTTGAACGCACAAATTACACAAGGAGAACAAGAAGTCGTGTCTGTCATGTCCATTCATGCTCTTTCTCTGACAAACGGATGTAGAACATGGTTCAAGCCAGCACTCAACACCACCTGCTTGACGACCGTCACCACCATCCAAATCTCAAGAGTGCTAGGACCACAGGCAAAAACCTTGACTTCCTCAATGATAGCTTATAGATCCTGATGAAACCATGGCAGTCACAGCTAGTCTTCATATAGTCTTCATAATGGCCAGGTCGCAGCTGTGGGGTCGGTGATGCAATGCTGCCAGTCGTCATAGCGACCGATGCACAAGTCCAGGCCGCCCACGATGGCCAGTTGTTGGTCAACTACCACCACCTTCCTGGGCAATCACCGTGGCTGGCTGGTTTTTTACACACCGCTTCACTGGCTCCGCTTTTGTAGGGGAAGCTGTCCCTGAAAGGATTACGTGCTACTTCAGCACATGCTGCACTCATTATACTCATTTCAATAAGGTCATTGCATTGGACAGGGTTCCATAGACGTGCTCTTTTACCGAGTGTTTGCTTGAGAATGGCAACCCCCATGAATATAATATACGAATCATCATCAACCTGAAACCGAAGAACTCAGGGCAAGTTTCTCATGATGAGTCCACAGCAAGTTGCTATTGAAGCGGCTGCGGTGTCTCATCACAAAGATGTTTGGATGCTTCAACTCTGCTTCTGCATACTCTGAGTCGTTGGGGACGAGGTTCATGGTCTCGTGATACCTGGAGCATGCTGGAGCATGCTGGGAGCCCACGGAGTCTTTGGATACGGGCCATGGGAAGTAAAAAAATGCAAAAAAAAACAGATCCAAAAAGTTGAATGCTGGCAAACCCAAATGCAGCAGCACATATACACGGACACCCCTGTCTGCTGCAAACTTCAGTAGACTAGAGACTTTCGAATCGCTCACATCTGGCAGTGGCCGACCATCTCGTACTAATTCGATGTAAGGACTCAAGAAGAAACCTTGCTGATATGAAGCCTCTGAAGCAAAAATATAAAATGGAGTCAATCTTTCCACCCTGATTCACATCTATAAAGGAGAAACCAAATGCATCCGAGCAGTGTCCAAAAACGGAACCTCCAAAAACCTTACTTCGGGACAGAAACTCAGGATGAAGATTTCATGCCTTGCCAAGAGGATTGCCTCAGCCACTGCGCGGAAAATTGCATTGCCGTTGATCAGGTATCGAGTGAAGCATTGTCCTGGGCGTGGAGTATTGAACGGTGAGAAACCACTAGCAAGTGGAGAGCATCTGCCTCTTTTGCCGGTCCAGTTTCTAGCTCAAGTTTAACTTGTATAATCCAATCGGCTTAGATTCCTGATTTAAACATGTTCAAAGCATTTCAGGGTGATGTCTAATACTTGTATCAGATAATTATTCACACTCCTTCGGCAAAATTGACCTGCAAACCAAGAGGCGGAGCAAGTGCCGGTCCCCTTCTTTGGGTGCGGCCGGCATTCTCACCGGGGCAAAGGCACCATAGCGCTGCTGCCTGGTACGGGCCGAGAGCTGCGCCGTGAGGGTTATAGCATTGCACCAGCCTTGCGCGCTCATCTGTCTGCGTTGATAGCTCCTTAGGGCGCAAAGACCAACACCAATGCAACTAAAAGACAAATCATTGAAAAATCATGTCATAAGGTGTAGCAACCCTTTCAAAATGGGCATGCACAATCAGGCAACTGCAAAATGAAGCATGGAGATCATCCTAAAGTGTTCGTCTTCAGCACCCAAAACACACATGAAAGCAACATGTGTGGGCATTAACAACCAAAAACATACAAAAACATGCAATCCTGCAACATGCACGTGTTATCAACCAGTTGGTCATGTAATGTTCGAAATTACAGTAAACCATTCCAAGATGTTCCAAGAAATCCGAGGCTCTGATCGTCAAAGGAGAGCTCCAAAACCCAACCTGCTCCCTTCACCAGCACGTGGTCCTGGTGTTATTTTGGTTCGTTGGTCTGCTTGGGCTATTGACTGCGACCGGGCTCAGAAAATGAAAGTAGCCACATGGAATTGACTAGTTGTGTAACATATTATGATGCTCCGGCTTTGCTTCATGACTTGTTATTTTGAATCACATCTTATATAATTAATCCAATTCAAAAACATTCAAAATCATCCTGTTGCAACTGATTCGGACCGCGTGCTCCTCCTCATCCCGAAAAAGAGCGAAGTTAGTGTCAAAGAACAGCATATCCGTCGGATCTGAGTCGATCCTCTGGCGTCGCGAGACTAAACATCTTCTTTTCAAGAAGGGTTATTGAGTGCTTGTTGTACCTTGTTGTGCCAATAAGTCAAGACATATCAAGATTCTGCGTAAACAAGTGTTCCGGACATTTCTGGGCCAGAAAGCAAGTCACAGAGTCTTGCATGTCCTGCTATTTCTTGCTTGCTGATTTGCCTTGTATGACTCCCATGCATGTTGCTATCAGAGTTTCAAGGACGAGAATAGGGCGATACCATCTTTTCGCAAGACCAGCCAACGTTCTTGAAGACTTAGGTTTTGATGCCGGAGCTGCAAACGGAAGTCGCAGCGTATGCAGCCTCATGACATCTCATGACGCTTCTTCGCTGCTGATGTGCTGGTTGCATAATTCTTTAAACTTTGTATGGACCGAAGGGCACGCAGCAAAAAAGGTACTGGGAACCATGAGACATGAGACAATACAAACGCACAACCCTTTTGGCTTTGAAAAAGGCAATGCAAGCAATCCCAAACTACCAAAGACTTTGGGGTGCCTCAATCAGCATGATAAAAGCCCATACATATATTATAATTTTATATGATTTAATTTTATATGTATGCATGTATAAATATAATACATTCCGATTTACAATGGTGCACACGCTTTGGGCATCTTTTTTTGCGGTGCAATTTTACAGTACCAAGACTCAAATGGAACAATGCTGTCGGCGACGTTTTGTGAAGTACTCCTCTGCCGTCTCGTGGCGTCTGACGAAGCAGCGTCCCTCTTTATGCGTCTCCGATGAGTTGAAATATGTTGCCATACCCAAGGACAGAAAATTGCAGATGTCCAGGTTTCGGACGCAATCACTTCGAAGCAAAATCGCCAGCTGTTCCCGGACCTTTTCAGATTCTGCCTTATGTTCTAAGCTAAGGATGGCCTTTGCAGGCAGGAAGGAAACCTCTGTGAGACCTGAGCAGCAAAATAGCACCAACAAACTGGACTCCCGTTGGATGATGTTGGATGCTTAGCTCACCACAGCGGATGCTTAAGAATTCGATCCATCCACCTTCCTTACGATGGCCATGTGCTAAGATTTTGGATATTTTGGACACCACCCGCCTGCAGTCAGAAGAGTTCCTAGAGCCATTATCCCCATTGCCAGGAAAAGGGTCAGCAGCGTGAGCAGGTCGAAGGGAGCAAAAGTCTGTGCAATGGGGGTATCAACTTCGAACGTCTTTGCAAGATGTTGCAGCCCCCAATCCACACTTGGCCTCAGTTGTCATGGCATCCCCACAATGTGACACCAGTGCGCTGGGCACTGCTTTGTAGCTCGCTTGTGGGACACGATGACTAGGAAAAACGGCGAGGCAAGAGAACAATCTATGTTGTTGCTCTTGCAGCTTTGTTTTTCTTCCTTTTATATCGTTTATCTTTCTTGCTGCTTAAACCCTCGCGATGTGACCAACTTCTGTCAACTTCCACTTGATACGAGCACTTGGGTTGCCAAACTATTTGTGACCAGGCCCAGCCAATTCTTCATAGCCAATAACCCCGACCGATTCCAGTTGTTCACTAGTTGAACAGTGCAGCCGGCTGTTGCAGCAAGTCACCTCAAGAGAGTGGCCAATAGCCATGTGCCCCAGCAAAGGGAGGACCAAAACACCAAAGCCTTGACAGCACAAAGAGCAAACGAGGAGAAGGTCCAGAGTAAGTTGGACACTGTCCTCAGGGAAGCGCTGAACATGGGGGAGGAATCTGTGGGTCGATAGGCGCGGTCATTGGTGTGATCCTATGGGCGCCAAAAGCCCCCCACTCGCCAGTCTTATTCTTTGACGCTGAAGCTGAACCATCAATTTTAATCAATTTTTTCCATGATTTTCCATGATTTTCCGGTACCCTTGGGCGTCCTGGTTTCTGCATGCAGGATGCTCTGCCACTTTGCCTTGTCTGCCAAACACCATCGGGTCGCAGAAGCTGCCCGTGTTCGCACGACAATCCTCTAGCTGTGAGAAATGCAAAACCAAACACCATGAATCCAATATATTCAGTTCAGCCATGAGGAACCTAACAATTATTTGCAATTATTTATGCCCAAGCAAGGCACAACACAGAACAAAAGTGCGCATCATCTTGCATAGATTGTTTCCCACTTAGAAAAAGGCTCCGTAAGAGTTGGTACAGTGTATAGAAGAACGATGAAGCTGGAACGTCTGTGGTGCAGCTAGAAGGACATGCCCTGACTCCCAAGCAAATGTCCTCAAGAGTTCGTCTAGTGTAAACGGCTCTGTGCTCCAGGTGTGTAGCCCCAAGTCTTGTTGAAGCTGCAAATGGGCTCTGTATTGCCTCAGCAGAACGTGGGTTAAAAAAATGTGGGCCAAATTTCATCAGTCAAAGAATTCAGGCACCGAAGGTTTGCAGGTGTGCATGGTAAAGGAACACCACCGGAAAATCTTCCAAACCACCATCATCTTAGTAGGTCTTGGATGTCTTAGTAATAGTTCGCAATCATGACTTTGGCATTAAATAACAAGGCTACATCACCGTCATCGTTGGCGTCGTCATCATCATCATGATCCCTCTCTCTCTCTCTCTCCATCGCCCTCTCATGATGATCATGAACCCGCATTATTCCAGTCATCCGACTCCTCTATTTCGTCTCTCTCTTTCTCTTTCTCTCTCTCTTTCCCTCTCCTCTCTGCGTGAAATGCAGAAACCTACTGGAGGATATTCGCCGTACGTCAAAGATTAAATGGACATCAGAACATCCCCAGGTCGACCATCAAACACATCAAAAACCATCAGCCGCCATTTGTTTCAGCTACTGTCGATGGCTGGAGCTCCCATCGCCACCCTCATCCATGATGGGCTCCAGAGCTACCAGTTCTGGTTTTCCGTGGCAACTGCCGTCTCCATCGGCTTGCAGCCTTGAGCTGGCCCCTTACATCCTCTTGAAACAATCTTGGGTGGGTTGCGATCCAAAAGGCGTAAAAATAGTAACTATAACTACATATATAAAAAGGCAATCTAATTATTATCCTACTGGTCAAACAGAATTGACCGACTCAAATGGCCAACAATTGCCAAGTACTCAGCGTCGCCCAGCAACAAATTCCTCCAGCCTTTGAACTCCTGACGCAAGCGCACCTCAGTTTTGCCGCCCCGACACCAAGCCAAACAAGCCTGATCTGCCAGGTATTAGCAACCAAACCATGCCAATTCCAACTCCAACTTAGTATCTCCAAAGATGCTTAACCCAAAGCCACCTCAATTTTTTTGCCACTAAACATCACGACAAAAAAACATCCCATATATCTATATATCTAATACCATCTATAAATACCATCTAAATACCATCAAATACCATCCCATTCAATCATATTCCAGCAGAGGCACTTTCTGCCGCTCCAATTGACTCAACAAGGTCTTCGTCTTGGAGACTCTGCTGCTGATGTTGGGCTCGGCGCGTCGGGGGCTGCGACCTCGTCGGCATCCCTCTGTGGTGGCGCTCCGTCGTCGCGCCTCACCAGCGGCCTCGCCCGAGAAACGGCGGCGCTCCGTCTCGACCATGGCATCCGAAGCTCCCCCCCGCTGAGGGTTCAAAAACGGCAGCGCAATATGCATGCAAATGTGGAAACAACGTGAATAGCATATTAATATGATTGTTCGCATATATATATATGCATATATGCATATATGCATACATATACATATACATATATATATATACATATACATATACATATTACATATTACATATAACATATACATATACATATATGCATATATTTGTATATAGATATAATATGTTTATTCAAATCAATAATAATGTATTATATACTACATGACTATTCTATGAACATGACTATTCTATGAACATAGATATCAATATGATTTAATATGAATAGTGTACGAATGCAATGATGGGACCACATATCTTTCATTGAAGCATGATGCAGCACTGCATGGTGCTTGGAGCTTGTCTCTTTGAGGAGCAATCGAATTGAATCCAACCGCCTTTGATCTGAAAACGTGTATTGGGTTCTTGAGCGGGTAGATGCTCCATCATTCACTTCAATGGTTGAGGACAGGGCGGTCATCTCAGTTCCTTCAGTTGCCATCTGAACTTGGGAAGTCTCTTGGAAGTTCCAGTGACCATCCTGCAAAGAAAACTGCTGGTGCATGTCTGAGTCAAGCTGAAGCAGGAGACATCAGGAGACATTCAGCCACTGCTTTGGACCGTGAATCTTCTTGTGTTGTGGTTGGTGTGACACCCTCGTGGCCCTACAGGTGCCTGCGACTTTGCTGGATCTGATCAATGAGTGTTACGTTACATAGTCTTACTATGTCAAGGTTGGCCATTGAGGCATCAAGGGGACAAACAACACCTGGATGGCTTGGGTCCAAAGGGGTCCTAAGTCTCTCAGTAGATCCTGCATTGAGATAGAGGCTACTTGTCTCATCCATTGAACAGTCTTGTTCACTACATCGGGATGGTGAACAACCGGCCCTCACTAACAAGGACATGCGTGGACACCTTTGGCACCGAACCAATTGAATTGATATCAGCTGATGTCCTTGTCTTTGTCAAAGTGATGGAAGAGCTCCTGTCAGCCGTGGCAAAGCTGGGATTGAAGCTACTTAGCTACTTGCAAAGGAATATTTGGCAAGAATGGGCATTTGCAAAGTTTGCCACACTTAGACCTTCTCTTTGGATCTAACCGTTGTTCTCAGGTTTTGGTCCGTCCCAAAGCTTTGATGCGAAGGTGGCCTAGGACCAACAGTGCTTCGGTCTCCAATCATGACGCATCCTCTGCCAATTTCATGGTCTCGTTGGTTTTCGTCACGTTGGCCCACAAATCCTGACGTGGGACAGCAGCCATGAGATCGAAACAAATAAAAAGGAACGTTGCCATTTCTCCGCCATAATCTCCAATCAAGTAAAATAGATATGAAAAATACATGAAGATACATGCGCACCAACCAGTTTGATCCATTTTGTAATCCCCGCAATTCTCCATGTTAGTTTCACTCAGCGTAATATTTCCGTGCTTTTGGACTTGTCCCAGCAGCTGCTCCTGCGCGGTATTTCCTGCACCTATTTGCGTCAGCGGCGCCTCTTTTCACAAAGCGCTTTGGCATCAGTCAATCCTCTGAGAACTTGAACAAATGTTACAATAGCATACAGTTCAACAGCCATGTCAAAATAACCATATCAAAATACATTCGGGTGGAGTCTGACTGCAGGTATCTCGTCACACCCTTGAATCTCCAAAGTGTCTAATACACACTGGTGGATCTGCTGCAAAAGAGGGACCTTAGGCCACTTGCTTGCAACTGCCTCTCCTTTCACTGGATCTGGACAAGTGCGTAAATTTGATTGAATTTGTATCTTTCGAATCCGCAAGCACAAGTTGCTTACGATCTCACAAGGGGGAAGCCACTCGCAAACGCAACCTTTGTTGCATGGAGACTAGACTCCCTATGACTCCCTAGACATCTCATGTCACCATCCAGTCTCCCTCTGGATATGTTGCTTCTTCGTCCCAGCGCCTGCATCAGCTCGGGGTAGTTCTGATAGAGGGACCAAACCTGGTCCTCCGAGCCTCGCTGCGATGCCATGGGCCAAAGGCCAATGTGCCGGCAAGTGCAAGCGGCAGAAACAACACAAATTAAAGGACCGGATAACCCCACAAGTTACAAACAATGGTTGGAGCTGTACGGAGAAGGCAGGAAAGACAAAGGAGATGGGGGAGGATTGATTGTTGTAAAGAGTTGTATGGCTATGTGACATGTGTGAAAGAGTTGTGCGTGAGAGTTGAGGAAGGTGCGGTGCGTGTAAAAAAGTTGTGTGCGAAAGTACTGCATGTGGAAGGGATGTGTGTGAAGGAAAAAGTTTTGCGTTCAAGAAACATGAACGAGAAATATGTTTTGACAACAGGTCGTCGGTGCAAATGGCTGCAGACATGGCTCAAAAGGTCTCTAGAAAGCAAAAGGGAACAAGCCATGCTCGATCCTCGCTCATCACCAGGTTTCAAGTTTAAAAGTCGTTGCTCGCCAGAAACAACCGCGCCACCCGAGCCAGCCCAGTGCTGTAAGTGCCACCCCGGCCACGCAAAGTGAGCGTGGATGTCACCAAGTGCAACGCTTGCCGTGTGAAGAGTTGTGTGTGTGACAAAGCTGAAAGTTGTGTGCGAAGAGTTGTGTGTGACAAAGTTGTGTGAGAGAGTTGTGCGCAAAGTTGCGTGTGAAGAGTTGTGTGTGACAAAGTCGTGTGAAAAAAACTGTGTGAAAGAGTTGTGTGTGAAAGAGTTGTGTGTGAAAGAGTTGTGGGTGATGCGGAGGAGGCGGACGGACGGACGCAGGCGGGAGTGCACAACAGAAGCCAAGAACCCTACATAATGATGGGGGGAAAAAGACCGATCGAATAAATGGAGCAAACAATACACTGATTCTCCCTGCATCTGTCTCAAGCACTCCTATATTTATAATATTTATATCTGTATTATTCTGTATTATTCTATATTTAGACAAATTAAAATTCTAGATATTCTAGGGATTTCTAGGGTATATGATGGTATATGCACACATTTCCAGGTCGCCGCCACCGCTGGCACCTTGAAGACTTTGATCATGACCATCCTGCAGTGCTTTCAGCAGCTCCTCTGCCAAGGCTGTTGCGCTTCCAGCTTTGGACACAGCATCCTCCTGGAGGTGGAAACGGTAGCATCCCACTTTGAAAACAAGGGATTGAACAAGAAGTGCGTTTAGACATGTTTGGACATATTCAGATCCTGATTTCCAAAACTCAAAATTATATAATATGATATAATATGTATGTATAATATATTGTCCCATAGTTTGCAAATGCTTGCCGTTGAACAATCCTCTTGTCATATCCAACAGTTATATAAAGAGATGTGTAAAAAAATACAAACATCATTGTCCGGAACATTCCGGAACATTAGATGCACTTGGCATGCCTTGTGCGTCTCTTGTTCTGACCTGACTACCAAAATGAAAAACATCAATAACATGAATGTCCAGCAGCAGTTGTTCCCTTTCTCCAATCTCACATCCCATTTGATTACAGCACGCACAGCTAAACGATCTAACGCTTCTCATCTGTGGCCACATGAAAATAGCAAAACAATTGAAATCAATAAAAATAATGGATATCATTGGATAATATATAATTATTGTCATTCTATCGCAATCATGCAGTAATATATATATATATATATCGATTATCAGAAGCCTTTTCGATCCTTTTGGTATGTTCTTTAGATCATTTCCATGCCAACTAAGGCCTTGAAAGGGGAACGCTCACGATGAAGATTGGACAGGTCTTTCCGCACAGTTTATCAATTTATCAATCGCATGCTGAACCGCTAAACCCCATGTCGTCTCCGTCTTGTGAATTTGACCTTGCAGAATCCTCATTCAGTTCGACCATATTTAGAGACATGCTGCCACCCACTATCTCACCCTTCAGAACTTTGATAAACCACTTCTCAACGGCAGGTCTCCGAAATCTCGACTTTCCGCAGGTTTTGCATGCCGTCGAACCTCTGGCGAGTCTGGGGTCACCGGCTCTTGCTGAAATCAAAGGGTTTTGGAGTCTATGGGAAGGACACCGTAGGCTGACCGTAGGATGTTGAATCACAATCAATGTGGATGGACACACAGCGCATGTTCTATTGTTTTTGCAGGCATGTGCATGCTGCCTACTTATGCATGTATCAAAATGATTGGCGCATGTTTTAGCTATGAACATTCCGCAAGGGAAAATACCAATACAATCCACTTTTGCACGTACACGAAAAGTATATAAAGCAAACGTTCCCCGTATCTGAATGTAATGCCCCAGCATGCATGAAGTAGACCCCCACTCACAGACCAGCAGTTGGGATGTAACATATAAGCGATCAGGGATGAAACTACTGTAATATTACGAATAACGCGTTGACTCCTCATTGCCCTTAATTGACATGTGGTCATCATCACCCAACACCTGCCTAATATCACCCAACACCTGCCAAGAATATCCAACAATCACCATAGACTCACATAGCCTCACCATATCTTTGATGAAAACGCCTCCTGTCTGTATGCCACTTTGAATTGACAATGCTCAGGTCAAAACACTCACCCAAAATGCTGGGACGAAACTGCCAAAGAAAAAGGATTTCCAGGATCTTCCAGGTCAAATTCAAATCATCTCAAGTCATATCGAACCTTAGGACCTAGTAATCTTGCGTAATCTATGGTAATCTTGCAATACCTCTGGAAATGAAAGGCTGAGCTCCTCACGTTACTACCGCGCTGCCATCCAAGGCCTTGGCCTCTCCGGATGAGAAGCATCAAGGAACGCCCGCCAAGGAACATGATCGAATCATTTGAATCATCAAGTGAATCAAACTACCAAAGAACCCAAAGACATTCACAATCACTTTCACAATCATCAAATCACCCTACATCTTCGCTTACACTCTCACTTTCATGAGCTTCATGACTCACTTGCCTCGCCTGAAATTTGCTTTGCAGCAGCGACTGGCCGAGATCCTTCATCTTGTGCCCGGCAGCTGCCTGTGCCTCACCGCATCAGCCCAGCTTGGAAAAGAAGGGACCTCTTACCACCCAAACATATTTTGACAGCCTCAGGTGCTGTCTAAAAGTCCAGTTGATCCAAGTTGGGAGTGACAGTTGACCAGATTCAGAAGGGCATGCCAAGACGGTATGGAAGAGCGTGTGGCAACATGGTCTCACACGTATGTGCTGCAAGAATGTGGGTCTTGGCCACTGAACTGACCAAACCAACACTTCTGGTTGGAAACCTGCTGTCTTTCATTTGCAAAGTCCACAATTTATCCCTCACACACCTGGATGAGCTTGAGGTTTGCTTTTGACTGAAGAGCCTGGAGGTGCTATAGTCAGTGGCCATGTAGCTCTTCATGATTTGGACAGTCCCAGCATGGTGCAGAAGATGCAGCAACCAAATACACATTTACATAGCCAGTAGGTGCGATATGGTGCCATATCATTATCACGATGGAATATGATGGATCATACGCCGGGCCTGAATCTCCTTCGGTGCAGCTTTGCGGCTGACAGCACTGATCGCTAGTCGCCTTGGATCGTCGGACCGTGATCGCAAGGAGGAAATGCCCACGGCTACACGGGAATCATACTAATATCATATTATATAATTTTAATTTTTAATTCATTTTATATACTACATATACTACATATTGCACCATATTGCACCCGATACAATAGCCTGGATGTTGCCTCCCTTGTTCCCTCATCCACCTTCTAGGCCTTTGCCATGTTGGACCCTTAACTGCGAAGCTCCTGTGACGTTTGTCGCGATCAAGGTCCAATTTTCGTTGGATATTCGATGCGTACATTTTGTTTGAAAGGTTGCCCTGGCTGCTGGCTGTGCCATGCTGTGCCTATGACATCCTATTCCTCAGCTTCCAGCCTGGCTGATAGTCTTGGAGAGCAGAAAGTCCGTTGGGCAAACATCTGGCAACGGCTTGTCGCCGATGGACAGGAATGCTGGATTTAGATGCTAAGTCCATGATACGAGTATCAATGATAAACATTGATAAAAAAATGATAAGTGATGATAAGTGATCCCATCTGCACATTGTTGTGGCAACTTCTGGAAACATTCTCCTCAACAACTTGGACTTGGCCATTGGCATTCCTGAAAGGACCACCCTGACGGACAAACCAGCACAACTGAGTGGCCAACGGAGAGCCACGACAGGCAGGGAAGTGCCACCTCATTGCGTGGTTATGGCGGAGTAGAAACTGAAACTTCCTAGAACGGCAAAATGAATTGAGTGGACCGTGCGGCTTATAGATAAAGTACTTGCATGATCCCGCTGGCGGTGTCATTACAATCAGTTGCTACTGAAGTGGTTCCACAAGTTGGGAACCTCTGCGAATACATCAATAGTACGAGCATATTGATTGGCGAAGGGTATGCCCGGTATGCCACTGCTCCTTCAGACCCTACTATCAAGAGCTGCTCTGTATAAAGCGCACCATGGTCGTCACCGCCACCACCACAACCACCACCACCACCACCGCCACCACCACCACCACCACCATCATCATCATCATCAGCAACAACATCATCATAAGCAGCATCAAAATTGTCCCCACCCTCTTCATTCTATTCATGACCATTGCAATCATCAAGGGGCTATAGAATCAGGCATGGTTGCACAGAAATTATCTTCACAACTCAAAACCCTGTTCTGGGAGTGGCACGATGGCCAAAGGCCATAACCGGCGGGGTGCCCCTGGAGCATACTCAGGGATCCGTCTACAGCATGGATCAAAGCATATGTGTGAAATATCATAAGATGGAAGGCTTTCAGTGATCACTACCTGCAGAGAAAAGAACAACTGTATTCAAGTCACCCATGTTCTTTACCGGCCTGCTCTGCGAGATGTGGATGATGCCATGCTTCAAAACCCCAACGGCCGGACGAGCGGGTGTCTGGTGCAATCACATTGATGCTAAACATCAATGATAGGATGTTTCCATATGTGTGGATATGTGTGGTTCTTCTACGTTCTGCTGCTTTACCTGTTTTGAGGATCTCCATTTAGGACGCCGCTATTGTCTATTGAAACTGCGCCCGCGGAAAGGTGTCTTATCGCAAGGCTTACCCAGTAGCAGCTTAGGTCATGTGACCTGCCAACCAGCGCGTTGGGTAAGAGCCCGAAAAAAGACACACACACACACTCACCTAACATGATCTCGCTTCGCACATGCAGGAGACTTCAAACTAGTTTCAACTTGTTCTTTGCCTGATTACTCTGATTACTCTGGTCACAGGAATAAGCTGGTCCATTCCTTGAAAGCAGCAAGTCCTTTGGTGCGTTGTCAATAACCTGGCTAGAATGACTACAAAAGGGCTGAGTGTTAGAGTTGTGCAAAGAATTGAGACTTGTATCACACAAAGCGGCAAGTGGACTACATACCACGCACCCAATATGCATCCACTTACTACGTACAATCTCTGTTCTGCCCAAACAAATCCAAAACACAGATCGTGGCAGATGCATGCTGATGGCAAAACATCAAAGCCCTTTGCAACACTAAAGCCACACAAGTGCAGGTGGAGGCTGCACATTGACATCTTTTCACACGCTGAGAATCATGGATGATCATGGATGTATGCGGAGGTGACGGAAAGTGGACCTGGACAAGGAAGCGGCCATTTAGATGAAGGGTGTCGTTGTGCTGGATGCACCAGCAGGGGTTTTGACTGTTGGTGGACGTAGTCAACAAAGTGACATGGATAGGCATCCGCAGAAAACACGCACACACATACATCGCCACCGCAAATCTACCTACCTGATCCTACCTGTATGTCTGTTTATACATTCACAGGTCACAGCTACCACAAAAAAACACGAGAATACGAGAATCTTTGCGGCAGGTCGGAGGGAATTAAAGGGTTGGTTTTGACATGTTTTGAATGGGAAGTAAGTAGACAAAATATGACAAAATGCAGCTCGCCTTTGATCTTCAGCGCTCCCAAATGGATAATTTGTTTTTCGTCCGGTCTTCCCACACCTGTCATGCACGTGAAATGTTGCTGTGGTCCCCTTGTGGTGTGGAAGTGCTCCAGGATAGATGAACTCTTCAAGCATCTTAAAGCCAATCCTGCACCCCCAAAACTTGAACACCAATGAACCCCACCATTACCCCACCCCTGTCATCCTCTGTCACTCTCAACTGGATTCAACTGGCTGATCTTCAAGCCAGTGCTAAGGTTATGTGAGCATGACATTGGCCTGTCGGAGCCTGCCTCATGTCGCCTGGACAGCCAGAACCTCTATAACCTCTCAGAACACAACACGCCGGCGTGTCTATCTTGAAGGGGCTGCTCTTCTCCACCTGTCACGGCAACGTCCCAACACGTACCATCTTTCAATTCTAAGACTTTGTTTGTTGATCTTTCTTCACCCACCACTCGGGCAAACACTGGACCAAAAAACTGCATTGATCAAACTCTTGACATCTGTTTCCTGTTTCCTACGTTTGGCTACCCCCAATTTTCTTGCAACTCGATGCCTCAAGCTGGTAGTGACCGCAGGCGAAACGGCCAGGACCTCGCAAAGGGAGAGAGTTTGATCAGCTAAGGACCACTAAGGTGGTCCGCGCTGAGTGCCACATCTGGTTTGGGCTGCTGGCACTACTTCAAAGTCGTCTTCTTCTTCGAGCAATCATGCATTCATGATGCTTGCAGTGCTCAATGTACATATGTGTCCATAAGCTCATAAGCTCCTCTAAATTCGAATTTTAGACAATAATCTCAAGAAACAAAGAGCCACAAATCACCATGTGCTGCTACCAATATAGCTGCTATGCCTCACCAGAAATCTGAAGGTCAAATTCTCTGAGGCTGTTGCCAAGTTGCTTCACGTTTAAACGAATGATGTCCCGACCTGGAAGATCCAGGGATACCGTTGCCTTTGCCACGCGTGACCGTCACAATGTAAAGCTTAGCCATGCTTTGGCTAACCATCAACCAAACATGTCAATTATGTCAAACGCCAGTGGAGGCATTTTCGCCAACATGTCAATCAATTCCGACCAAGGAGGAATGGCCCAATACCAGCACTGTCTGCGCAACATCTTTACATTGACGCTTGCGAGGTGACGGGCGGTGTGCCCGCTGAGCCTCTAAGAGAGGCGCGGGCGAAATGCTTGCGAGCTCACCACAGCCCATGAAGGCAGAACATCGCCACACAAAATCAGAAAATTATTACGTTCAGCGGTTCTGCCTGCATGCGCCACGTGTGGCCAGGTACTAGTCATGGACCCTGCACAAAGCTCAGGTGGTGTGCGGACGATGTTTAAAATCTTTACTATGTCCACAGTTTCTGACAGGTCGGCGGCTTCTTATCTACACACACGCAAGCAAAGCATGTGAACACACAGGCACGAATACATATCTGTTTGTTTTCTTCTCCGTGTGCGGAAATAAATTTACGCATGCGTATACTTATACGGATACATATGCGCACACACACACATAATTAACAAACTAAGAAACCATGCAAGTAAATTTATTTATATATATATATATACATGTGTGTGTATAATATGTACAAATAAACACCCAACACAATATATAATTCTATATTCACACGGTGTCTTCTATATTGTCCGCTGCACATCGATCCCATCTACACAATTCAACTGTGACTAGTACTGACTATTACCAACGGTTAGAGATGGCTACATACTGTAATACAGGTGATTATGTTGTACACACACATATATATATTATAATACGATATGGGTATTTCTTAAAATGGTGACATGGGCTCTAAATGGTTTCAATACTAACACGGTCTAGTTTTATCTAGTTTTGGATGATTGGGGGGTACCCCGACTCAGGAAAGCTGTGGACATTTGCTTTGACGGCGTCCGTCCAAGCGAGCGCGGTCCAGGTATTGGCGCAGGACTTGATGCACTGCGATGCACTGCGGGCTGGAAACTTTCGACCTAGACACAACATGACACAACACAATGCGACAGGTAATATATGGATCAAAACGACATAATGACATAATCATACATAATCATGAATCATATCATAATATATCATAATCCTATATCCATTATTGATATTTATTGATCATTGTCGATTGTGATTGTGGACCAATGGACTTCCATGGGAGTTTGCATTGTCGATCTCACATCTCTCAGCCGCTTCTAGCCATTTCTTTCAGCTGGCAGCTGTACAAACGCATGGCCAACTACGTGCAATGAGTTCCATTCAAACATCTTCAAATAGGGTCGGTGCTTGGAATAGTTATCTTGGAATAGATCAAGAAGAAGGCAAAGAAGGACATTGAACATATTGAAATGCTTTATAATTATACGTACAAATTATATAATTGAATTTAATTGAGCTGATCTCGCCTGCAGAAGGACTGGTGGATAGTTGCTATCTGGTCCCCAGTACTTACAGGACGAGCCGTGCAGCCACTTGGATCTTCAGGCAGCGTTTCTCAACGAAGCTGGGCTGCGCTTCAAGGGTGCGCCAAAGCCAGATCCCAATGGTATGCTATGATGGATGTGATGGATCACGATGTATCATGACAAATGGCGACTTACTTTGTTGGTCGTTTGGCGTGCAACCCTGGTTTTGGTGAAATACCATCATACCGCTGGGGTCCGCTGGGCCTCCTAATTATACACGCAAACCACGAAATCCATAGTGCGTTGACGATCAAACCCTTTCTGAGCCACTGCCCCAAGCAAAGACATACGCCTAAGAGAACGATTCAAATTGCACACATGTGATGCATAGGGAAAGTATGGGAAAGTTATGGAAACTTATTGCATATCATCTGCTCCTCCCGATGATCCCCAGACATAATCGCACAATGAGGCAATATCTTCCCACGTAATCCCACTGACTTCAGCACAAGGGGGTTCAATAAAATTCTCCGAAACCCGGTCCCATCACGCTGCTCAGGTGCTCGAAGCCCATGTGACATGCTTGGACAAGGCCACCAGTGCCAAAGATGAGTTGCTGCAGGTCAGCGTCAAACTGCCGGGGATCATCGATCTTGGACAGGATGAACTTCCTTTGACATGCCGTAAGGCAGAACCATAGGGGCTCCGGTGTCATGAAGCCACGGGCATGGCTATAACATGCTATAAGATGCTATAACATGCTAATAGGCTATAAATATTTACAGTAAATGGTTATCGCGCCTGAAGTGGCAATTTCATGATTTGTGGAAGGTTTGCAGGGGCCCTTCTACTCCAGAAAGCCTGCTATGAAGCTGTTTGCCCTACAATGTGCCTATCAAAACAGTCTTGCAGGCTCTCCAAAGGGGTTTGCCTGAAAACAAGTTGTGCCCCTGAATTGGATGATAATAATCATTTTCCCTGTGAAATGGCTATTTAGGGGTGTACCATGGTGTACCCAAGTGTACCCATCAAAGTTTGCAAAACCATTGTCAACAAGTTACGCATCTGCAGGATTCGATGCCTTCATCTCCTGCGACCATGGCTAACTTTAGGCAAATGAGGTGGCACTCGACAACTTCAGTCGACCCCAAAAAGATCAGCAAATCAATGCAAACCAAACGAGATGAAACAAGAATTGTATACCACTTGAATCACTTGAAGCTCCAAGCTTCGCAATCTTCGCATTTGACAGGGTTTGGATTGTGAATCTGGTGGAATGTCTTGGAATGTCTTGGAGTCTCTCCCCTTTGTCTGGACAACTCCGCTAAGGTCAGGCCCAGGTGTCCAAACCACAGCCTTTTGATTTGAACCTGTGCATCCTGTGCTACATTGTTTCATAATGTTTCAATATGTTTCATATTGAACCCACTACCAGTCACTACCAGCTTCCAAAGCAACAAGTCCCTCGGAATTCCCAACCGAGCTGAACCTGGACTTTGAGGTGATGCAACCAAACCTCTTCACGCTTCAAGTTCTCTTCAGAAAAGATAATCATGCCTTGCTAGGGCAGAAGAAAACTCACATGGCAAAGACCTATTTACCTAGATTTCTGAACCTGGCAGGATCAAGCAGCCAGCTGGAAGATCACAGAATTCTGCAGCTAGGGTAGCTTCCAAAATGGTGTAGTGACTGGCATGGTGGTTTGATCTCATTATCCGATTTATATCTCCGAACAGACACTCAACCAAAGTCAAAACGACAAGGAGGCAGCAACAACAACAACAACAGCAACAACAACAACAACAGCAACAGCAACAACAACAACAACAACAATCACCACCACCACAACAACAACAACAAGAAGAACAAGAACAAGAACAAGAAGAACAAGAAGAACAAGAAGAACAAGAACAAGAAGAACAAGAAGAACAAGAAGAACAAGAACAAGAAGAACAAGAAGAACAAGAAGAACAAGAACAAGCTAACAACACCGTGGCCAGGCTAGTTTGGGCGACCCCACGTTGTGGCATGTACATCTGTTGAGCTTGATGAATCTCGGCAACGCACCAGGCTCTAGTAAAGAGATTGAACTGTATGTCAACAGCGATCAATTGGCTGCACTCAGGGTTCAAGGAAAAAATGCAGTCCTCAGGCTTGCTCAAGTGCAGGCGGTGAAAACCTGGAAAGCCTTGTTGAAACTGAAGCAAGACCATACAACTCAAACCGCCCGAAAGAATCCAAGAGGAAATTCCCTAGGATAGCTAACCAGCCAAGGTTTGCCAAGAACAAGCATGTAAAAGAAAAGGTTGAAAGGCTTCCAGACTTGCAATGCAAATCAAAAGGACCAAGCGTCCATCATGTTATCAAACTTATTCATTTCACAGTCCACGCTTTGTCCGTCTTTCAAGGGCTCGGAGTCGCTCCAATGCTTGGGATGTTTACACGAACATGCTTTTGGCAGCGCGTGCGTCACAGGGTCTTGCAAATCCGGAGGCACGTAGCCGCAAATCCCGGCATGTTGATTGATGCTGAAACAGCAAATCCAATACGCGGTATCCTGGTAGCTGTTGCAATCTGCTAACATCTTGGACAGTGAAGGAACAGCCCATCCCATGAAAATATGTGAATATAATGTTGACCAACGATAATATAAGATAATTATAAATCAGAGGCAGACATTATGTGGGTTCCCAATGGTTCCCATATGAATGGCCCCACATTTGAGATTTTGCCGAGCCACCAGCTTCTTCTTCCAATAAAGCTCGGATTTCAAGGCCAACATCTCCTGGGCTTCAAGCCTGGCTAAAACGGATTCATAGCTAGGCAGTTCCAGCGCATCGGCCACAACAGACGCCACCAAATGGGCAAAGTGGTTGGACCAGCTGTGGGTGACCATACCTGAGACACATTGCTATAGTGTAGGCATCAAGTGGCTGGATACCAAAGCCCCTCAACCCCCGGGAAAAACATGGAAAAACAACATATCAAAAACATGTCAAACACTCATATCAAAAACATAACATGCTTTGACAAGTTAGATGCGATCTGGAAGTATTTCTCGACCACCCATCAGCACCATAGCCGCAGCGCAATCCCCGTATGGGCTCTGTCGGCTCATTGGAATGATCACCTGCCGCACGATATCCGACGTTTTGTGTCTTGCAGGGTCAAAGTGAGGCATCTTGGCGGGGAGGCTGCTATAAAACTCCAGGAGAGCTCTCAACGTCACAGCCCGATGGGCAAGTTCATAAGTCTTCTCATCCCATGAGTGGTGTCCTGTTTTCCACTGGTCTATGTCCTTAGATGGCAAATTCTTGCAGTGAGCCAAAGAGTCATCGTTTTTTTTGGCAATAACTTTTCTACGAGCCAGAACTTTTTTTAATCACAAGAATGCGGTGTTTCATGTGCACCTGGATGTAAAGTCTCACCCTTCAATCGTCAGGTTTCTTGCCTTGCTCTCAGGTATCCGCAAGGCTCTTGGCCAAATTTGAGTATTCTGACTTGAGATGGTTCGATCATGTTTGATCATCTTTAATACAAGAATGTGTGGGCAGCGGGGCTTCAAATTTCAGCAAGATTCTTCCAAACTCTCGTTGCTGAAGCTTCCAAAAATGGCTTCGGACATCTGGTGGAAGATCCCCTGCTTCGGCTTCTTCTGAGGAAGATTGAACTCGGCCAAAGATAGCAGCGAGGAATACCGAGCACAGTTGGCCAGCGAAAGAATAGCTGCCGAAGGAAAGCCATCTCCTGCTGGCAAATAAGCCCAAGCGTCACCCACCCAAAACCGTCAGAAGTAGCTGGGAAGGGACTCCTTTTCTAAAGAATCATGGGGCCATGGGGAAACGTGCAAAACAAACGAAAAGTTCTGAACATTTCTGAACAGTCTTCAAGATCTTCAAGGCAAAAAGTCCCGATCTCCTGGATGGTGTGCCTGTGGTTTGGCTGGTGCCAGTGCAATTGAAATAACCAGAACACATGGAGAGCAAAGGCAGTGGCAACCAACAGCAGGTTCAACGGCGTCTCCCACCTTAGTATGATCCATCTTAAGGATCCAACACCAAAACGTACCCCGACGGACCCCCCGGTACATTCCAAATGCTTGCCCAGTTACCTCATTCGCTTCGAGAAATGGACTGCTTTGAGGGCGAGCTCATTTTCTGCGGGTCTTTTTTCCTGTCCGGCCTCCATTTTGGCATAGCGATGTGCTAAGCAGAAGGCGCGGGTCATGAGGACTGCCAAAGCAATGCAGGAGAGGACCACTGATACCTGGAGATATCTGGGGACTGTCTGTTTGCCATAATCTGGCTATTTCCGTGGAATATCGCTGTTGTATCCCTACCTCCACACTAGATTCACTAGATCCCACTGGCATCTGGTGAACCCTCCAGCGGCAACATTTTCTTGACAATCCATGGGCACCCTCAGCAGAGATGTACCAGTTAGCCACGGAACCTTCTGCGTTTTGGATCGTTTTGGTGCATCACTGAAGCAATGGAAATTCTAACAGCATCTAACAGCCACAGAAAGGAACTTCAAACATCTTCCAGCAGTCTTTGTCAGAGACCAAGCTGCTTCAATGAGCATGACAATCCCAATCAGCTCGTGCACTTGTGACACAGAACTGGAGCCAACAAATGACACGGTCGACACAACGATGGATACTCCGAAAATGACCTGGAGGTAGTCCAGAAATTGAGTGCCTTCAGGGGCAAGATGATGTAAAATACAAAATGAAGCCTGGGTTGACGGGTTGACGTAAGTCATAAGTTGCAGTCCATTGCAGTCTGTTTCTATGTTGTAATGTGATATGCAGTCCGTGCTTGATCGTTGGGGGTGGCTCAAGAATTGTGCACCTAGTGGACGCTCGAAAGCCCTCTCCAGCATTGCCAAGTGTGTCTTGATGATCGTGAAGCCCATGAGCTTGTTGAACCAGAAAAACACATGGCAAAGAATCGCAAAAAAACCTGGACGGGACGCTTGCAACATGTTGATACCAATATGGTCTCAACTACCTGGGAACTGCATGTCAACAAACAAAATCAACTAAACCTGCGTGAACCGCATCAAAACTGTCTTGATCAATATTTACCAATGCAATGCCAGAAGGCTCAATGTAGTCAGACCACTTGCTGGATTGTAGCGGAGTCCACAGGCAGGGTGAGTCGCCAGAAAATGAAAAAGCCAAACATTCACCGAGTCCAGCAACACGTGCCACCTCACCCTGTTTAAAAAGGGCGAGGAAAGCCACCACTTCATTTGAGATGACAGGACTAAGCCCAAGCATGCAAACGATATAATGGATGTCAAGATAGACATCCAACTTGCTAGGATCACGTCCTCAGCTGGCAACTCTTCTTCTTTGCAAATGATATGTCCTGACAGAGTTTGGCCTCCCCCTTGTGCTTCCGCCGATGATATAGTACATTCGAGATCAATCCTATCCCACCCCGCATCAACACAGCACAGGGAAACACCCAATTCTCGGCCTGCGGGCTGTGCAATTGGAAGAAATATGGCGACAATCGCTAAAATGGTCGCAGCCACAGAGCGAATCAATGCACCTGCAGCATGATCTTTGAGGGAGGTTCCTGCTTGCCAGCTAATAACACGAAGCACGCCGGCAAGGCCGCAAACATCCAAAAAAACAGTCCATGCTGGACACAACTCAACTGACCAAAACCAAACATGTTCAAATTTATTCCAACATCTTAGAGCCACATGAAATGTTCCACATGTTTCAAGATTTCCCAAGGCACGTCTCCGGACATCTGCCCACACGCGCTGCGGCGGCACGGATTCGTCACTGGAGGATGAGGCACATGAGGGTGAGCGGGGTGAAGCCGCAACCAGCTCTTTGCGCCAGCAGAGCCATCTATGCCAGGCAGCCATTTGAGCCATCGGCTGACAGCTGGAGATGTCTTACGCACCTGCAAATGGCCTGTGGCAATACGAACCGCTGATGACTTACCCCTGAAAGATCCTGGAAGTGTTCTGTGAGACTAACAATGACTGGTCATTAGTTGGGCTGCAGCTGGTTTGGGAGAAAGATCCTTCCAGACTTCCCATCAAAGAAGGGCCATGGCAGTGTCCAAATGTCAAACAAGACCAGGGACCACGCCTTTCTTGGACAATAACACTTCCAGTTGACCACGGCTGGTGTTGCGCGCCCTGGCAGGCTCTGCATAGAGGATCATAGAGGCATTCCAAAAAAAAAAACGTCCCTCTGCAAAAGGCCCAAACAAGTACAGCAATGCTTGCAGAAAGTGGACACCGATCCGAAGTGAAAGATCATTTATGATTTATGAGGCATTTTTGATCAAAATCCAGACTAAATGTTCTTTTCAATCCATAAACCGATATAAACCAATACAATTTTGGGAGCAACCTCATCATCCTAAACCTCCCCAGGTGAGAGCCAGCCCTGCTGCGATCAAATTTGTATACAGCCTTGCAACCGTGGAAGATCTATATAGGAGGGTTCACTATGCCTATGTGCATGGTATCCTATTTCTGTATGCTTTGTCGATACATGTTCTAGTACTTCTTCTTGCTAACTTACAACACCCTAAATGCCTAGAAAAGTGTCACATTTTCAGTCAAATCATGAAGTTGAACATTCACATGCTCAACGTGTTTCAAATCATGCCTACTACGCTTCCCAATGCCATCATGCATGTAAATCAACATAATACAATACAATACAATACAGTATAGTACAGTACAGTACAGTACAATACAACTGAACACAATACTTGAATACAAGACACAGAAACCAACACATGCAACCAGTATTGGACCAGTATCTAGGAATTGTGGATACAGTGCGTGTCGCACATGACCATGCCATCCATTGATATTTATTGGCAGTTCACATTGCAGTTTCTTTTTTTCCCGCGCGCTCTCTCTCTCTCTCTCTCTGGTAGGATTTCTAGTATCGGGGTTGGTGTCTTGATGAGCTCAAGATGCCAACGAGGTACCACTCCACTTCAACCTTGTTGCCCATGCTATCGCGCCTGAGCCGCTGAGCTTGCAATGAGTCTTTCAAAGTGTATTGGGTGTGCAGTTGCAGATTCAAATAAGATAAGGGCGATTAAATCCAGTATAGGTTGGATGCAATCCAGAAGGCTAATTGGTAAATAGAATTAAATAGATGTAAATGATAATCCTTTGCTGCAAACGATGCAAAAAGGTGGAGCCTTCACGGCCCTGGTGCTGCAATAATCCAAGATACTTCTAGTGCTTTTGAGGGTTTACCAGGGTGATTGTGAAGTGAACACCCCTCGATGGAGGCAAGAGGACGAGTTGCCTCATGTTGCATGGCTCATTGCTCTGTCAGACTCTGTCAATATTGCTGTCCCAAAAGTCAGGAATGCCTCGAGGCTCCATCTCCCTGCTGCTTGTACTTGTTGCATTTTGTACTGGAATCGTTGATACATGTTAATACTAGTACAGGTTAGCCCCAAATACAAGCCCGCAAAGGGAACCCTGAGGCAGAAACCATTCTCCCAAGAAATCCTCCAGCCGCAGCTCCTGCCTGAAGCACTGGCTATATAGTTATCTGTGCAGCTGCATAGTGCTGCATGTGGTTTTCTTGGTTGTTTTTATGATCATCAAATCGCTTGACATGAACAAATTTGCCTCGAACACCAAGAAAACATCACGGTCAACTCATGACTTTTATTGAACTTTCTATAGTGCCCGTCTAAAGCAAGCAGGACTTTCTTGTGACAAAGTCGTGTACCCGATCTGGGTGCCTGCTGGAACGCTAATCATCTGCACTATTTCGGAGCAGGTTGGCGGTGGTGGCAAAGGAGGTCAAATTAAAGACAGCTTATGAGAACTTCACATCTTGCATCTGACTCTACAAAATTTCAAAGGCGCCTTCCAGATTGAAGCGCACCAGGTGGCCCAGACACGTGCCTGTGGGTAGGTTGAGGAGAGCGACTTGACGGCTGTGATCTGTCGTGCAGTGGGCCCTTTCCAAACCAATCCACAATGCACCCGCAGCATCAGTAGCATTCCCATAGCAGCTTTTCTGTGTTTTTCTTGTCACCAAGCAGCACAATAGCTCAAGCAGGCTGAGAGTGCCAGGTACAGATCTTTGGCTGTTCAACTAATCCCTTGAAAACATGCCGCTGCTCAGGCCTCGCTGTGACTGCTGGAGCCCATACTTCTAGAATTCAGTTCTGTCAAATATGAAGAGAACTCAATACAAAACATTCCATACCTTCTGTGTGAAATGTACCTAGGGGGGCTGCAGCCAAATCTTTTGGTTCCCTTTCCCTTTGCCTCAGCCAAAATAAGAGGATGGTCATGGTGCTCGTGTTTCCAAGGCGGGAATCAGTACTGCCGTAGAAGGCATCTGATCGGATATAGTACAACATGAAACGTCATGAACTCATGTGGAATGGTGATTAATTTCTTTTAAATCAGGGCAGCCTAGCATCTGAAAACCCATACCAGCTGCAAAAATCAGTAGCGCGGTGCGGCAATTTCATGCTTTCGTTCAGGACTGCTTTGGCATGCTTTCAAGCCCTTGACCTCTCTGCGAGGTCCGGTGGCCGTCAAGGTGAAAGGCTGGTCTTTTTCAGGCTGTCCAAACTTCTCCGCACGATCCTCAACCCTCAGCAGCGAGCAACTGACTCACATTGAGTGCGAACCACTAAAAACACAAGTTAAATGGTGCCAGGTGCCATGCGGGGCTCGCATGTGACTTTCACATACACAACACGCACACGCACACAGAAACATGGTGCCGGGCATCTGAGAGGCTCGCGACTGTCGTCACTGTTCAAACATTTTCTAGGGGGAATTGATAAGGCTCAAAAACGAAACCTTAGTATCGTCAGCAATATCAACATCATCATCGTCATCTTCATCATCATCATCATCATCATGATGTGGTGAGAACATACAGCAGCTATCACAATATTATACTGTATATGATTATGCACTATTAAATTAATCAACATTATACTTATACAATGATGTGACATCTGTTTATTCTTGCTTAGACATGTATCGGGGCAACCTTTGTTTCCGTCCATAGCCAAGTAACGTTGATCCGCACTTTGGCCGAGATCCTCAAGCACATACCTAGAACGGCAGGAGACTTGTCCAGCTACAAGCCCTCTCGCGCTGCTTCCAATGTACTAATGTATGGTCTAGGTGCTTCTAATGTATGGTCTGGGTGCTTCTGGGTTCCAGAGTTGTAGTCTTTGACTACCTTTCATATCTGAGATCTGGACATATCATGAACTCTGGTAAAAATTAACCTTTCACATGATGCAACTTGTCATCTCAAGACACGCCATATCAGTACCTCTTGCACTACCATGGGCTGCGAAGACAAGCGGCAGGAACTGCACGCTTAACATGGATTAAACCCATAGGGTCTTGACGACATAAACACGTTTGGAACCACAGTAGTATTTCATGTTCATTATCACTTGAGCAATCGAAACATGAGACCAACTAAGAGGGCACAAGCTCCGATTGCCCACACAGCCACCAAGCCAGCGTTCATCCGGTGAGCGCCTTTGGTGTAAAGCTGTCATCAATTGTCATCAACCGTCACAACAATGACAGCAAGCAAGGACCGTGGAACAAACTAAGATGGTGCTTGCCAAGCCGGTTTTTGGTCCTTTTGATGCTGTAGCGCTCTAGCCCTACTGCAGCCAGTGGAAAATGGATTCTGGATGAGCATTGATGGATAGCACACCAGAAGTGGGCTTTTAAACACACGGACACGCACACACACACACCACACACACACACAGACAACACAACACAACACAACACAACACAACACAACACAACACAACACAACACAACACACCACAACACAACACAACACAACACACCACACCACACCACACCACACCACACCACACCACACCACACCACACACACACAACACACACACACAACACACACACACAACACACACACACAACACACA
>Ga0126342_10002001_pt1 | contig 30663 bp, 23 predicted proteins | sample Cyp1metagenome_FD_92528 | JGI IMG/M metagenome (GOLD analysis project Ga0126342, IMG submission 92528) | Coral microbial communities from Lord Howe Island, Old Settlement Bay, Australia - Cyphastrea 1 metagenome | ecosystem: Host-associated > Invertebrates > Cnidaria > Coral ...
ACACAACGCAATCCAGTCCCAAAATACGTTAATATGTCACATGTATTTCGCATATGTTTCACATATATTTCACATACGGCTCACATATGTTTTCACTTGCGCTGCACATACGCTTCACATACGTTCCACCAACGTAAAAATTTATGTTTCACATGAGTTTTACATATGTTTTGCATGCGCGGCCACTTAGGATATGTATACGTGCCCCCTCGTCAGCTCCTATAGACAGAAGCCCTGGAGGCTTTTGGGATTCAGCTAAGTAATAACATCAACTTTATCTTCATAGCCACCTGAAGTCAGACGCGGCGCAACATGAGGGTTGCAGCGAACATGTTAAAACCATGTTCACAGCATTTACCCTCAGGTCAACTAACATAACTATGGAAAATCACCATTTTCAATAGCTATGTCAAATTACCAGAGGGTAAGGCAGCGATGAAATTCATTGAAATTCCATACTTGCCAGCTGTTTTGATGTGAAAACCCATGGCCTTTGACCCATAGCCATGTTATGATTGTATTTCTTCTTGGCGAATTCACTTCAATATTAGCTGACAATGTAGACATCAACTTTGAATATCACATTCGTTGATGATTCATCAGGTGACAAATCTCAGCACTTGGGCCGGGCATTCGTATGGGCAAAGTCATTTTATTTCGCATCCCCTCGATAAACATAGATCCTGGATGACCCTGACAAATAGGGGGTTGGGAGATTACTTTCCTCTACATCCTCTACAGTAAGACTTGACGATTCTCAATTTGGACCTGGACGTGAGTGGTCGCCACTTCCGGACTTCTTGGGCTCAAAAATTCAGGGTCGCACGAATCCCCAGATCGTTGGTACTAACATGTATAACGGAATTATAAAGGTTTTCTACTCAGAACCTACTAAGTATCTTTGCTCTCCATTTTCTTCATTTAATCAAACCTTGTGGTAATGTCTGATTCTGAGTTTATCAGCGTAATTGACTTACTTTAATGACCTTAATATCAGACCATCTTGGATGACTGGAGGGTCGACAGTCTCCGCGTTGCTTGGCAGCGGCAATTGGTTCAGTAAATAATCCAAGGTGGAGATGTGTCTCATCTTGGTCGCTTCAATAAATCCTGTTGCGGTGATGTCTAGTCTTGTGTGGTTTCGCCAACTTTCCTTGGTTAAACCACCTTTCTATCTATCTATCCAGTTCGATTGCTTCACAGCCCCATTTAAGCGTTGTTGGCAACCCGTTGTCGTGGCTTAAACCAGTCTCCTTGGTGATCCTGTGACCCCTGGGTCAACAGTAATCCATGATTCATCGACGTTTTCACGTTGTCTTATTTCCAACTCCAAAAAAAGGCTCTGTCTGAAGATAGGGTATCTCAAGATACCATGGTTTATCATCATTCTTCACATCAAAGTTATTTTTTTGGTATCCCCCATTTTCAGACACGCACCATGATTGTAACCCGCAACAACCAGCATGATGACCTGTGTGAAGCGTTTTCTTCACCATGGCGTCCGCGAAACCAAGGGTGATTTCTCAACTGACTTTCCCGTCACATCATGCAGACTTTCAATTGGCTACCCATCAGTACCCACCCATGGCAATTTAGCACCATTAGGCCGGCCAAACGACCAAGGTCCGAGGTCAAAATTTACGCTCTCCCTTAGATTGGATATTCGTCAAAGTGACCAAAAAGCTAAGCGCTTTCTGGGCTGTGATAAGGATAGTTAAAAAGCTAAGCGAATCTTGGAGACATTTCCAAGACGATCTCATCGTATTTGACCTTGCTGATATTGCTTTTCTGTGGGTATAACCTTGAAGGAAAAAGCTGCACAGCTTCCACAGGATGACTGGGATACGATTGTCCCATTGCCTGGCTATTGTCAGTATCGTCATATGGCTATATATATATGATTATATATATGATTAATATATGCATAATATATGTATATATATATATATATGCTTGTATATATATGATTATGTTTATATTAATATGATATATATAGTACGCCCTTGATTTTTTGCAATCATATGTCTGTTCTATATTCTATCATCTCTTTCAGGGTGCTGTGTGATGGCTGCCATCTTTCAGTGCTTCAAAGTTGGCCGCGGCCACTTCAAGTGGCCATTGATCATGGCAAACTTTGGACATTCTACAAGGCAAATTCTCATAGAATTTGCAGTTTTCTTTTCAAATGTGGTATCCCCAAGACGTATCCCATTCAATACTAAAATGGTCTACTGATTGGAGCGCCATTTTTTTGATCCATTTTTAGGGGATGACCAGCGAAAACCTCTGCCAGGGCAGCGAAGCCATTAAGGATGTCCCCCGTGGCCCCGAAATCGCGTAGCGTTCAGTTGGGGCCCAACTTATAACTCCAATAACTCACTATGGTTTATGATACCAACGCAAATAACTATAGTATTCATGGGGTTTATAAACCAACAAACATAACTGGGGGGCCCCACATTATAGGCAATTATGGGAAACCTTCACCCTCACTTGACCCATGAAAACAGGTAACGCTTCTACATTGAAAGGGCAAATTGGGGGCTCTAGATATATGACATGCATGATATGCAGGCACAGAAAGAAAGGGAAGGCTTCCATGCCAGACATGCCAACCCTGTCTGCAGCATGAACAGGACATCTTGATCATCTTGGCACCAACAGGAATCATTATGTTACCCACAACCCTCTGGCAACCGAAATCAATTAAACCTGGCATTGGACACTTCCCATTCTCTATGTCGATCTTTCGATAATAACATCATTTCAATGGATCTAACTGGACCCATTGCAAGGGACAGATCCTTTCGGCTGGGATGAGCATGTGGACACGTTTACCCAGGTGAACCCCACATGAACCGTTCATGAACGTGGGCTTACCTCGTGAGAAGGACCTAGTGTAGCTTCAGGCTTCAGCACTTTCTTTCCATCGCAGTGCAGTGCTTCAATGCGTGCCGTCGCTTTTCCTGGGAATGCGATGGCTATCGACGTGTGTTGAGTCTGGATCTCCTGTTCAAAGATTGGTGAACGTTAGGGGGGTTGAAAACAAACACACAGCTAGACCCTCCAAGCACATTGAAAAATCGAGCAGTACAGCTAATATACCCATAACGACTTGGAACTATGGACTTTTATTCATTTTCATTGGTACAAACGGAGCTACCCTTCAAAAAAAAAAGCCTCTTTAGCTTCGGATATTGGATATGATGCTTCCCTATTTATGGTTGAAATGGCGTTCATCACCATGCTTGTAACGTATGGGATGTACCCTTCTCTGTGATGTTATTTCTTTCTATATAAACCCATGTGTATGGATGTAAGTGGTTTATTTGTAATACATACATAATGGAATTTGTATGCATAAGACACACATATACATATGTACACTGTATACATACGTCTAAATCCGTTTACCCTCTATACAAAGACTTTTTCTAGTGTATATGCATATATAGACAGTGTATATATATATTATAGTGTATATATATATTTATTATAGTGTATATATATATATATATTATAGTGTATATATATATATATATTATAGTGTATATATATAGCATAAACATATATATATATATATCATACATATATTATATTATATTATATTGTATTATATTATATTATATTGCATTTAAATATACATAGTACATATCGCAATATATATATATATATTACACATATATTATATTATATATATATTATAGTATAATATTATACGCACATCATATAATACCTGCAAGAACATGTCGCTGGGATGACGGGATTGCCTGAAATTGGAGATGTCATAACAACATCTCATAGCCTCTGGTGATTTAACATAGCTATTGAATATTACCTGTTAAAAATAGTATTTTACCTACAACAAAATGGCGATTTAACATAGCTATTGAACATTTACAGTTGATTTGATGATAAACAATTGTGTTTGTTTTTTTCCATAGCTATGTTACTTTACCAGAGGGTAATAGAACAAACATGTATTGCTTCGAATAAATAATGTATTGTATAATTATGTCCAATAATCAACGTATAAATTTACAGGCATCATATCTTGGAAATCACGAAGAATTGATTGATTCGAATATTGAATGGAATCTGTTGATCCCCTGAGTCATTCTTAAAACCTTTTGTGGAATGTGGGACAGAATGTCCTCCATTTAACCACCCAAAAAAACATGATTAAAACACAGAAACATTAAAACAACAAAAAAAAGTATACTTCAGTATAGACGGCTGCAGTCCATCCTGTGATGATGTACCAATTCTACATTTTGCAGGATGGCCCTCTCTCCCCAAACCAAGTTATCCATGTCAAGACCGCCACCGCCAAGCAGCTTGCCCACACTTTCGCGGCGGCCCTGGCGAGATGATATATCCATGGAGGATTCAACGTGAAAATGGCTGAAATTCTGTAGGCCGTAGGCCGTTTGAACAAGAAATTTATATGTTTGAAACCATCAACCTGGGTCAAAAATACTGTTTTTTGTGGTGTCAAATGGTATCACCAGACAACACAATCCTCACAAGTGGACCAACGCAAGTTGGTGCAAGTCAAGGATCATGACTCTGATTCAATCCAACGAATTTCTGTTACTAGTAGGTCTTTCCCCAACAGGGGAAAACCAGTCGAGGTCAGAACCACCTCAGTGTACTACTGGGTTGTTGTGGTTCGCTGTTTTCTTTTCGTTTAGATCGATTCCAGCCATGAACTATGGTTCATATATGTTAATATATCCCATTCTATCCCCCATACATATATGATGAAGGGGGATAGCATCTGAATATCTTAGATATTCATATTCATATGTTCATATATTCCCCATACAGATTAATATTAATAGAATGTTCATATATGTTACCCTCTGGTATAATTTAACATGGCTATTGAAAATAGCCCAGTTGAAATAGTGGATCTTCCCATTAAACATGGTGATTTTCCAGTTCGCTATGTTAGTTTACCAGAGGGGAATATAACCCCATGATATTGATCCCATGGATCCCCGAGAATTCAAGGGGGACTTTTTTTGTGGTACCTACCCTACTTGAAAGTGTAATTCCAGTTAGAAAGGGATATATATAATATATGATATTATATATATAACACATTATCATATATATATGATATATATATATTATTGTATATGGATGTATATGGATATATCACCATAGTTATAACGGTTATATCTCAACTTATGGGCGGTTATAACATGTTATAACCATGTTTTTGTCCCCGTGTGTAACCTCAACTGCACACCCAAATACTGAATTCACTGCGGAATCAACGCCGGGGAAGGACTACATCGATCGCTCGATCTAGGAGGCGATCTTCCATCTCTGGTATTATATTTAATGCAAGTTATCAAATCCATATTCATACTTGCCCTCTGGTAAACTAACATAACTATGGAAAATCATCTTTTTTAGTGGGAAAACTCACTATCAATGGCCATTTTCAATAGCTATGTTAGTTTTACCAGAGGGTAACTGTCCATTTCAGTTGGGTAAATTGGCCACTTGGGGATGTTTCCCCGATGATTCCGTCATCGACATGAGGTCATGTTCAAAGTCAATCCAGATCAAAACCACTATTTTTGGTTGCAATATGTTGCAATGATATACCAGTATTATCCCCACTATATCCGATTGGGGATAGTATATTTTTTGATGATTATTCCAACGGGATCATATTCCAATATTCATGTTAAATTCAAAACCAATATTATTGGGATATTACCACTATTAATGACTAATAATCAGTGGTTATTCTTACTGATTATGATAACGGATTGAACGTCACATATTCAATGATGGAGTACATTATCACTAAATCACCACTTGACTAAGAGACATACATGTGTATATATATATATATATAACTTCTGTTTATTGGTTGTTATTATCCCCACTTTATCCCATTGGCCCATTGGTTATATTTATAAACCTTTATATAAAGACAGGGGGAAGTGATAGTCCATATTGATGTGATTATGAATCACAACTTTCGAACCACTATTTTTGGAAAATTCCAAACCAATAATAGAACTATTATTCGGATATTCCCACCAGTCATGACTATCATTAATTAATGGTTATCATTGATGATTATTAACCACTGTGGGGATCATATCCCATTCATAGGGAGATATAGAATATTTCATTACTATTATAGTTTATTGCTTATTGTTATCCCCACTAAATCCTCACTAATTCCCATGATTATATTCAATAATACAATATGGATATTTAAATCCAATAATATTTATTTTTAATCATTCATAGTGAGATATCGCCACGATTATCGGGATGCATATGATTGTATCGGACTATTAAGTTAGATAACTATGAATTTAATCATTCTATTCCTTATGGGGATTATATCCCATAAAAATCCCATTGATCAATACAGTAATAGTTAACCCCAACCCCCATGATCACCAATGTTATCACTACTATTGTATGGATTATTTAGTGAATGGTACTGTTATGGTACTATTGCCTATCATGGTACTGACTATTATCACCACTAATCAATGGCCATTTCAGGAACCTAAATTGGAGGTACCTACCATATATATATATAAGGCCTATGTAAGGGAATATCCCCACAAAATATGGCCTTATATACAGTAGTACAGTACCTCCATTTTAAGATCCTGAAATTCCCATTGAACTAATAATGCTATTTCTCACTATTCTCCAATAATACGGTACTAATGGGGGATTGAAATCTCCATATCGACTATATTCGACTCTATAGTCCCAGTATTTCCCATAGTGAATTTCCATTTGTGGTGGATAATAGTCCCATTATGCTGTTAGAATTTCACTATGCTATTTATGGTGTTAGATATTGTGGTACTATGGACTATTATCACCACTAATGGTAGTATTATTCACTATTACCCAATAATAATCACTATCACCAATAATGGTACTTTTATTCACTATCACTAATGATTCCAATATTCACTATTACCCAATAATTTCAAACATCTGGAAGTTGATTTATATTGGTCTATCAAACTATTAATTATCCCACTTATGGTACTAATGTTATTGACTGATATCACTATTGTTGGTTATATTATTATTGACTATTATTAAGGACTATTATTGACTATTAAGTTATATTGGTACTAATGTTACTGACTATTTTCACTATTGTTCACTATCACCTGGTTGGTGGTTTCAACCCCTCTGAAAAATATTAGTCAGTTGGGATGATGATTCCCAATATATGGAAAAATAAAATTCATGTTCCAAACCACCAATCAATCACTAATGGTACTATCATTCACTATTATCCAATACCCTCTGGTAAACTAACATAGCTATTGAAAATGGCCATTTATAGTGGATTTTCCCATTAAAAATGGTGATTTTCCATAGCTATGTTAAATTACCAGAGGGTAATAACCAATACTATGGAGAGTTCAACCCCCATCTTCCGGTGCTTTCCCCCTGGCACCTCCCGCGGACGTCCACACTCCGGCTGCCGATATTCGCCCGAGACCTCCCGGTGCTGCAAATCCACTTCCGCCACGGCCTAGACCATGGGGAAAACCCCAACGAAATGGAGGTTTACAGATGGGAAAATCAGAGGAAAGTATAGGAAAATATGGGAACATCCCCAGTTTGTGGTTTATAGCTGGGAAAATCAGAAAAATTATCAGCAATGTTGGATTTGTGTAAATTCTAAAAGGGGGTGGAGCCTGAAACCTGCGTCCTACTAAAGGACTCCTTGCTTACCCTTATTTTACCCTTTTAGTGGGGATTAGCCCAAGTCATAGGATCGAAAAAGGAATTTTGGGGAGGAAAAAATATGAATTCCCCCCGAAGCAACCCAGGGTTGTAGTTTTCAAGATCTACTTAGACCATCCGTTTGTACCTTGCTGAAAATGGATTAAACACCCAAGTCAGAAAAATTGCTTCATGAATTTCCAGGTACTTGGAGAGTCCTCCGTCTAGGTATTCATGTCAGTGGGGGGATGAGATCTGGGTAAATTATAATAATTCACTAATCTGAATTAAGGCCATCTGGGGATGATTCCCCTTACTAACTATGATTTCCAGTGATGTCGTAGTGAGGTCGTTATAATTTCCCCAGATTCATGTCAGTGAAATTGATACCCCCTTTAACTGATAGAGATCCCCGTTCATTAGCTGTAGGAGTTGATCTCCATTTCACGGTGTGGAAAAATATCAATGGATCAACCCAGTGAAAATGGTGAAGATACGTCACCAACATTGGACCTTTAACATTTAATTATCAGCCACAAATGGGGAATGAGTGTGGGGAACATGAGGAACATAATGATTGATATCATTGTTCTATCATGTTCTATCGTTAATCGATATAAATGTATATATATATATATGGGCCTCATGGGCCGGCAAATCAATGGTGATCATATCAAAACCACTGAAATCTCTTCCAAGATGAAATATTTTGGTATAAGTCAAAATCAAGTATCTTGATACCAAAAATTGTCTTTTTGTAGTATTTCTTTTGTAGTATGTTTTTTTGGTATCACAATCATTGATATGACATACTCTGACAATGGACTTTTTAACTTTCTTGACCCATCACCACTAAATACATACGGGCCATGGTCAAAACATGGTTTATGGGGTATCCATTCCATCTTGGGAATCCTTGGGTAATAAATTTATTAATGGGGGGATGACCATCCCGTGTCATGAGAGAATAAGCAATGTTTTGACCATGGCACGCACACACACACATATATATATAATGTATACACACACAGACAAATCTGTCTGTGTACAAATAATATTATATATATATATATCCATATATATATAATATACATATGTAATATGTACACATATACATAGCTATCTGTGTATGTGTGTATATATATACACACACACACGTATGTACATTGTGTCCATTGAAAGAATGTTTTAGACCAACTGAGGACTCTCGAAAACGCCAGGTCCGTCCTACTGCTCTAGGCATCAACATTTCTTTTTTCCATCAGACGTGAGACATGCTCTCGAGCACGCAGAAATTGATGATTCTACTTATCTACTTGGTGTTGATATCCTTTAACATGGGGTAACACAGGTGTCGTATCATTTCCTCATATTTTTGTTTGTTTCACAGAAATCATTTAGCAGATTTGGCGTGTCTTTTCTGATGTTTACCTCCCAAGGGGGACCGCTTTCCGCCTCAAAGGGAAGTGCCTCCCAGCTCAAGCTGCCTATCGAACCCGACTGCTGCAACCGAAAAACGAGCCGTTGGATAGCATATACCCTCTGGTAAACTAACATAACTATGGAAAATCACAATTTTTAGTGGGTAAATCAACTATTTCTATGGCCATTTTCTATGGGCAATCGTTATGAAAGCCATAGAACATTGCCAACGTACCAACATTTTTACCCACAAAATTCACCAGTCCTTACCCTGGCCCGGGGCAGCATCTTTAACGACGATCTCTTGGCGTGGTGATGTTTTAAATCCCCCACTCTCAGAAAGCAACATGTCCTAAATCTTGTGTGTATATATATGTATATGTATGCAACATATATATAATATTTAATATTTCATTCAAGTATGTATACGTTCCCATCAAACTGGTTATAAACAATCCACCAACATTGGCCCTTTTTTTAAGACCTCCCATTCGCCATTCGCTCCAGGAGAACAAAAAATCACATTTGGATGCACCAACGGAAGGGACCCGTTGGACATTGATCAGCATTGGCTGTGCAGATGGGGAAATGTGGTACCCTCTGGTAATTTGTTACATAACTATGGAAAATCACCATAGAAATAGTGAATTTTACCATTAAAAAAGGTGATTTTCCATAGTTATGTGAACGTTTACCAGAGGGTAGACCCAATGCTAAACCACAGTTGGGGATGGTTTCTGGTTGGTGGTATGAACCTATCCATCTAAAAGATGATGGAGTGAAAGTCAGTTGGGATGATGAAATTCCCAATATATGGAAAAAAAACATGTTCCAAACCACCAACCAGGTTTATAGTATCTCACACAACAGTCCGATGTGTTCTGCGGTGTACTGACGAACTGCATTGGTGGCGCTCACACATCCGAAATGTATGAAAGTGAATCCTGATCATCATACTTTTTCATGGTTTTTTCTTTGTGGGGGTTAGGTTTTTTCGTTGTTTGTCTTGGTCAGATAAAAATCTAATTGTGGGTTGAAACACATGCAAATTGAATAAATTGAGCACCCAGCTGCAGTAGCTTTCCATGGCTTTCCCCATTTCAAAGCTGTGTACCCTCCAGTGAACATGTTGGAAATCCGCCATGTGTCGATAAAAAAAATCCGGGACACCCATGGAGTTTCACACTCATTCACCATTTTTAAGCAAGTTGCTGAAGCGCAAATATCCAAATCCCAAAGCCAGGATAGAGGCAAAAGCGCAAAGCATGGGCTCACGATCTGGGCCTGGCTTAACTGACAACCATGGGATGAGTGAACAAAGCAATATATCCATTACATAATAAATAATTGTTGTAAGGTTTAAGAGATTTAGCCAACAAACATGACTTAAGCCTGAGGCTTATCCAAAATATACATACAAAAAATGACTTTCTTGATGATTCTTGTCAATATGACTGACTGACTATCGGGTATCTAGGAGCTGTGGTCTTTGGTTTACCTCAAAACAATGGAAACTGGAAGTTTAGAATCAAGAAAACACTCTGATAGTTGCATGAAGAATCACTTCAACAATAGATTTTGCAAAAAAAAGGGGGATATATCGGATACATATTTCACCAACCAGGGGGAAGGGAATCAACCACACCAGACACACATAAAACAAAGGAAGGAATCAGTTCATCTAGGCATTTGCGTTGAATCAAAGGGGATGCATCAACAGTTGTGAAGATTCATCGAGTTAGTTTGCAGCTGGCATGACGAATCGGAAAAAAAAGCACATGTCTATAAAAATCTATAAATATCTCAAGTGGCCTAGAATAGAGCACATTCTTCTTAGGTCATGGCATATTTCTCCTCCAAAATGGCAGAACATCACCGAGCTTTCCCCACCTTGTTTCTAGGCTCAACGATCCCAGTCGAGATTTTTCAATGTTGTTAAATGTCACCCATATCACCAACCAGAAATTTTAAATATAAATCAGTGGGTGTATCACCAGTTTTTTGAAGTTAACTATAGCTACTATAGCAATTCTTAGGATCATGTGGGTAAAACAATGTCATAAACTATCCCATTCATAATGGTCTATACCACCTATATATTTAAATGATGATTTGGGGGGGTGCTTTATGGCATTGTTTCACCCGCATTATTCCACTCATTTTCCCTATTACTATTCTACTTTTATTACTATTCTAGTTGGTATTATATTACTATTCCACTAATATTCCACTATTGGTATTGTTTTACAAATATTCCACTAATATTCCACTAATATTCCATTATATTACTATTCCATTACTATTTCACTACTGGTATTATATTACTATTCCACTACTATTACTATTAATATTCCACATGAAACCACCATTTTTGTCGCGAAAAAAAACATCTGCTAGGTGTGTCTCGATTGCAAACCCATTCCGTCTCTCTTTGCCAGGTCTCTAGTGCGACTCAGAAGACCCACCATCAAGAGGATGTAGATCAAAACGCCTGCGCCGGTGCAAAAACACTGTGACATTTCTAAGATTTTTTTGATGGATAATGGTGGAGAATGGTGGATAATGTGATGAGTTTAAGGGAATGATCTACACACTTTCTGGACACAGCAATGGATCGGTTTCAGGGAACATCTTAACCGGAAACCATGAGTTTCATCCAATTCTGTGAAGCCATGGTTCATTTAGAGATGATTACCTATAAAAAATGGTAAGTGTGGGCAACCCAATGCCATAAACAACTACCAGTTGGGGATGGTTTCAATCCCACCTACAAAAATAGTGACTAGTGATTTTGTGGATGGTATGTGACATCGGGTTTACCACATTCATACACAGATGAAAAAAATAACAATCCATGATATTTGCTTTGAATAACAATTATATACAGTATACAGTATACATGTCCGGACATTCCAAACCAAACCCCAAACCATCAAACCGTTGACTTCAAGAAACAAAACATCATCACAGCCCGGCGCCACAGCCAGAGCTGCATGTTGTATTCCTCCTATATATATATACACGTGTGTGTTTAACTATAAGATACATTAATATACATGTGTTAACTTCTAATATAGTCGTATAGGTGGGGAGAACGAAACTGTTAATCTGGGTAATGCTCAAAAGAGAAATAAAGTGAAGGACTGCAACAAAGCCACAGGAGAAATAGCTAGCCCTAAACAGCCCCAGCATCTGGAGCCAACCCGACTAGCAACATTCCGGGGATGAGTCTATAGTATCCGTTCTCAGTTCGCCAGACTCCAGGTATGCCCCAATCCCAACGGTGTTAACACAAGTTCTTGCAGTGACATCGCCGTGTTTCAGACCGCCGGGACCAGCTGATTCAAGTTCTTTTGCTAATCACGCCATTGAAGAAAAAATAGGAAAATGATGGGCTCCAAAACAGGAGTAGAATGCCATAGATAGATGTCTTCAGTTGTGTGGCCACAACGGCGGCGGAAAAGCAAGCCGAGGGCCTAGAAAGAGATGGCGCAGACTCTTGACCCAAAAGGCACCGCCCATGTCCTTGGAGGGTTTGCCTATGTTTTCCTCATCTCCTATGGGTCAATATTGATTTGCTCATACCCTCTGGTCGTTTTAGGCAAAGCACCATGTTTAGAAACATTTAGAAACAGTAGAATGATCAAGGCTAATGTGCAAACTTTCGCAAAGAGTTCCAACATGTTCCAACCGGCTTACACCGGGGAACTGCCTCTCAGTGCCTCTGTCATCGATGCAGAAGGCGAACAAAATCCCATGATCCCGTGGTGTCCTCTAAACCCCCAAGACCTGCCGCTCCGTGGCTCCGGGCAGGAAATTGTTTTGTTTTGTTAAATTACCAGAGGGTATGTATCCAAAACAAAGGGGTCAATGGGATACATACCCTCTGGTTATGTCAAAATAGCTATTGAAAATGACCCAGTCGAAATAGTGGATTTTCCCATTAAAAATGGTGATTTTCCATAGCTATGTTAGTTTACCAGAGGGTATCCCCAAGATTTGGAAGGTTTGAATTTTGAAGATCTCATCCATGATTTTCATTCATGTTCCCTTTTCAATTTCCCTTTTCATCTACTTGCCATAGCCATGGGGTACGACCCATTTTCAAACAAACCGCCATATATCATATCGTTGGATCAATCCCATTATATCCTGATAATATTGTTGTCAAGGTGTATCCCCCATTTTCAATCAAACCCAGCATATCATAAAGTTGGTTACACATCAAATGACGGTGCCATTTTTTCCCCAGATCCCTGTCAAATCCCGTTTAAATTCCTTTCCATGTTGACCATGTTTTTTTTTGTTTAATTGCTTTACTGTGAGTGATCCCCGCCAACTGACATACATTCTGTCATTTATCTGACATATTCCGACATTTTAATCTGACATAATTTCTGACGGATATTCTTACACTTCATCCAACATTCAATCTGATATTTTATCTGTCAGATATTGAGACCTGTGACATTTCATCTGACATTCTATCTGCCCTTTTCTTTTTGACAGTTTGTCCCTCATATTATATTGTGACATTTCATCTGGCATTCCTATATATCTGTTCTTTTTTTTGACTTTTTGACATTTTATCTGTCATATGGTATTCATATGTGACATTTCATCATACATTCCATCCAAATTTTCCTGACACTTTAGTATACTTTAGTCACTTTATTGACATTTTACCCTTTGTTTATTTAACATAGCCATGGAAAGATCCGCCATGCTATTAATAGCTACATCATCTATTTCTATGGGCCATCGAAAAACCATGGCGAACTGTTAGTCATTACCAGAGGGTGTCAAGGCTGCGAGCTCCAAAAGCCCCAAAAACCACCTTCGCCGCGGCACCGGTTTTTTGGTCTCCGCAAAAATCACCAAGAAGCCTTCGCGACAGCAGTGTGAAAGGCTTAATGCCTCTATCATTCCATTTACCATCTGGTTATGACTAACAGTTTGCCATGGAAAGATCCACCATGCTTTTAAGAACGGTAAACCATCTATTTCTATGGGCCATCGTAAAACCATGGCTATGTTAAATAACCAGAGGGTAATCCTGGCTGGTTTATGGCTGGTTTTCTAGGGATTCCCCTATTGGATTATTATGGATTATTATACTCCCCAATATATTGGGTAGATTTGGGTGGTAGAATCCCCTATTAATCATCAACCAACAGGGGTTTTGAACACTGCTTCGGGTCTCGTGAGATCTTGGCGTTACTCAACGTCAGATGGAAATGAGTCCCCCTGCTGAACCCCAAAATAGAGCAAATGGATGTTCATCTCTCGCAAATATGTGAATATACAGTAAATATCAGTACATACTATAAATCCTCAATATATTGGGTAGATTTGGCAACAAGGGTTTTGAACACTGCTCACATTTTTGTTGGTCCTTTCTTTTTACCCAAATGATTGGACACGCAAAGAGATGGTGTGGACAAGTCTTGATTCTTGCAAAAACGCTGGCCACTTCCATGCATATATGAGATTCAATTGGAGAACTGTCACCGGGGGTAAACTGCGCCAATGACCTGTGATTTTTCCCTCAATTTCCGTGATTTGCCGGGTTTGCCTCAATAGATGCTGGTTTGTTTGAGGGGGAAAAAATCGAGCATAGGAAGAATCACAGACCTTTGTTAAACTTCAAGGGGGGCGAGCCAGGAATCAACCTAGAAAACCGTGGGAATTCAATGGAATTCACTATTTTTTGTAAATTATTTCGGTAGTTTTATTCCTGGGTATGGCCTGGTATGGTTCTTCCTGCTTGTTCAATCCCAAAGTAGAAAGCTGGTCAATTGCGGTGATTCCTCTGTGCTTTATCACTGCCGTATTCCCACATCACCCACGTTCCACCCAGCTAAGCATTGCTGTCGGGCATCCGTAGGTGTATCTTCCAAGAGCAAAATAAAGCCAGGCCACAAGCAGGATGACCTGGCACCGCGGTGAAATTGGCTGAAACGTCTACTGGATTCCTGCTGGCTGATCTACTGATCTATGGCACTTGAGGGATGATTCACAAATCTGAGAAATACCGTAGCCGCCGGAGCCCATAGATAGCAAATGATACCAAAGTCATCCAACTAAGCGATTTTCTATACCCAAACCACGTCTGTCTTTTGCGGAGGGCAAATGATTTCTGTGCTACCCAAAAAACATTTTGGTACAAGGTGTTGACAGTCGCAACTCACATGACGCCGCCATTATTGGCACATTGTGTGCAGCAGAGGCTGTGGAAATCCCATATAATATGAAATAATATACAGTAAGGGTGCTGTTATATGTCTCAATTCATTCAGGCGCTAATGATTTTCGCAAATCTGAGACATTAGCGGAAATGCAAGAAACATCGCGCACGCGCTGTCAGGACGCACTTTCTACGTTAAAAATACAAGGAGAAAGAATAATGAAAAGGACAAGAAGAAGAAGAAGAACAGGAAAAACAAAAAGAAACACAAGAGAGATAATCATTAATAATTACGAGAAAACAAAGAAGAAGGAGGGAGGGGGAAGAAGAAGGAGAAGAAAAAGAAGAAAAAGAAGAAGAAGAAGAAAAGAAAAGGAAGAAGAAGAGGAAGAAGAAGAACGAGAAGCAAGGGGCCAAGAAGAAAGATGGAAGAAGAAAAAAACATAAAAATAAAAGGAATACTAAAAAGGACAAGAAGCAGAATAAGAGGAAACAGAAGAAGAACAGTAATAGAAACCAAAGAAAGAATAATAACAAGAAAAGAACAGAAGAAAAAACACCAACGCCGAAGAACACAGATCAAGAAGTATGGAACTAGGTCAACCATAGAAAAAAGGCAAGCCGAGGCCAAGTAGCGAGTCACAGGATACCATTGCAAACATGTGAAAACTCAGATTTTTCTTGGCGTCTCTCAATATATTCAATATGCGCCTTCAACAAGAAGATGCGACTTCAGCCAAGATCCCTATACTTTTTACTTACTGTATTTTGATTTGCAAGTTGAGTGTCTAAGTCCGTTTAAACATGAATTTCCAGTCAGTTTCTTCAAAGACCTAGACAATCCTAATGTCTGTGGTAAGCCCAATGTCATAAACCGTAAACCATCCCATTTTTATCCCCATTTTGATGGCTTGCCGGGTTGCCATCCCTTAAAATTTCTATCGATCGATGCCAGGAGACAGGGCAGCAACTGGCAAAGACGGTACACACCACCAGGTGAATCGCCACCTTCGCCATACCTCAGCGGCGTTTCATGTGAAAAAAGGGCCACTATATAAGAGCTTCGGAAAAAAAAACATGCCAGATAATACATGGGCGGCAATTTTTTTTTGGCAAAATATGAAAACATGTTGGAAGATTCGCTGGAAGATTTAGACCGTGCAGTTCCAGCTGAGCCGAGTCTGTCCAACCTTTCACCGAATGGTCATCAATCCTCATCAGATTTCATCAGTTCGTGGAGATGAATTGTCCTTTTGGTCGCCACCTGTTGCCAATGTGGATTGATGTAATGGCATGTTTAAAAGAACTCCTGGTTTTGATCCCGTATCTAGGCGTCTCCTGTACCTATATCATTCAGTTTCAACATGTTCCAAAACTTCAAACCTACCTATATAATTGTCTTAAGATCGAAAAAAAACACGAAAACTTAAATTTGTTTCATACCACAACCCTGTGTGTTCAGTTTTAAAAATACCTCAGAAGTAACCAGAACTGGACTGGTGGCCAAGCCAAGCATCGGGATCCCATACCATCGCTGTCCTGCGGAAAAAAAAACACATGGCTAGCCTCCAAGATACCCTACCTTCTGGTAAACGTTTACATAGCTATGTTTCAAATGGCCCAGTCGAAATAGTGGGTTTACCCATGAAAAATGCATGGTGGATCTTTCCATCGTTTTTTGGGACTGTTTACCAGAGGGTACAACATCCTACAGTACTTAACATGTTGAGATATGACTCACCGGTGCGTTTTACGTAGGGAATGGATGGGTTGCTGGCGGTTGCAGTAAGATGATCCATAGACCCCTCCATGGATGATCCCAGCGATGTCCCAGCGAGATCGCTGGTGACAGACTGACGTCATGACCTTCAAATGGGTCAACATAAGCTACATCAGCCTACATCAATCACCAACATAAGCTCTACCCAGTGGCGCTATCGCAATTTCCCGTTCTTGGTGTTTTTGGAGATCACCATTTTTCTGGGTGAATTTCCAACTTTGGCTGGTTGACGCTCTGACCTCATGGTGAAAAGAAATCTATTCATGGCATTTCATGGCGTGGGTCTTCACCGCGATGCAGCGCTGGTTGAATGGTTTTCTGTGAAACCTGAATCCATTCAACATCAAAACCACATATTATGAAATCATTAACACTATTTAACTCTAATTAACTAAAGTGGATTGATAGCTTATCAACTTCTCAATCATGAATTCACATCTTTGTTGGTACCCTATGGTATCCTCCCATTTTCAATGGGAATTCCAGAATCCTAAAATGGAGGTACGTTAGTACCATATATCAGGCCATATTTTGGGGGTACCCTCTGGTAAACTAACATAACTATGGAAAATCACCATTTTTAATGGGAAAATCAATCATAAATGGCCATTTTCAATAGCTATGTTAAATTACCAGAGGGTATATCCCCTGGAGTTGCCATTGACATTTAGCAAAGTACAGCTATTCCCCCGTGCGGCCCGGGTCTTGTTGCTGAAGCCCCCGCATCCTGATCTTCGGGTTCGCTCAAGTCTCTGGCTTCATCCGGATCCGCGTTGCGCCCGCGCCAGAAGAGGTACTTGGCCTCGCGTGCCAAGTAGGGAAATCCAAGGGGATATAAGATATCTAAGCTGATCTAAGATATGTATATATTATATATATATTATATATGGCAGTGTGTCAAAACCTTGTACCCCTGGTGAACATCAAAATAGCTGGTAAATAGATGTTCATCCCTCTAAAAATGGTATTACTAGGTATTGATTCATAGCCATATATATATATATTATATTATATTATATTATATTATATTATATTATATATATTATATATATATGTATACATGGTGTATACCCAGTGAAAAGGCCGTAGGGAAAATCGCCCAGTGAATCAAAAAAAACAACTGATTCAGCTGAGAGTCGATCAGTAGTTGAAATCCATTGGAAGATGAGGATCTTCCATTGCCTGCTTGTTTATCGGTAAGCAAACCTGGCAAGTTGAATACACCTGGTGATTGTCCATTGAAAAAAGTGCCATGTCAGACAAGCAAAAAAGGTATGATTATGTATTATGATGTATCATTATATACTATTATGTATTACTATGCGTTATTATGTATTATTATGTGCTATTATGTTTTAATATGTATTATATTGTATTATTATGTGCTATTATGTTTTAATATGTATTATTATCTTTTATTATGTATTAAAATGTATTATTATGTATCGTTATTTCTTATTATGTGTTATTATGTATTATTGTGCATCATGATGCATTATTATGTATCATGTTGTATTATTCAGTGTTATTATGTATTATGATGTGTTATTAAGTGTTATTATGTATCATTATGTATTACTATGTGTTATTATGTATTATTATGTGTTATTATGTATTATTATGTATTATTATCTACGATTATGTATTATGTTGTATTAAAATATATTATTATGTATTATGATGTATCATGATGCACTATTATGTATCATGATGCATTATTATGCATCATGATGTATTATTATGTGTTATTATGTACTATTATTATGTATCATGATGTATTATTATGTGTTACTATGTATTATTATGTATTACTAGTTTAGTTGATTTTCCAATTTGCCCTCCGTGGCGTTCTCCCACAAATGACTCGTGACACAACTCGTGACGAAACCTAAAAATGGTGGCCACATTGTATCCCTCCCAGAAATTCCAAAAAAATGCTGTGAAGAAAACATGAATAATTTGGTTAAAACAATAATAAACTACTCATTTGGGAAGGTTTATACCACCCATTTATGGTGATTTTGGGGATGGTTTATTATTGTTTTAACCACATTATAAACAATGATTATTTCCAACATGTGAATGTTTGATTGTTCTATTTGTTTACTTCAGGCAGAGTATCATTAGTATCACACACGCAACTACAGATAATTGTCATGGCTTCCGAATGGTTCTCGGAGCTTCTGAAGATAACATTACTGGACATATCTGGACATCATATCCATTCATATCCCCCATTCTTTCATGATGTCTTTGCTGAAACGGACATCACCACTCCTATTTTCATGGTCCAAAGAGCCAGGTTCATGGTCCGCAGCAAATCAAAGACCTCGCTCCAAAGGTTCGAAAACCGGTTCCAACCCTGAAAAAGCTGGAGTTCTTTAAGCGCATCTTTCTGGAGGGGCAAAACTCTGTTCATATCTACATATATATATATCTATCTATCTACATATATATATATATTCTGCATGATTCTTGATTGATGTGGTGCTTCCAATAGCAAAAAAAACCTATAAGTTGAGATGAGTTGAGTGGATCGTCACATATAGTCATCTACAATGAAAAGCATTTGTTTACACCCAGTACATCCTAGTAAGTCCCCGATTCATGGCTTATAAACGGCTGCCAACTTGAAAAAATATGGTCACTCATCCCGATGTGATTGGTGCATGGGCAAAAGTTGCTGATGGTAAAAGAGCCATCATAAAAACAAGGATCAAATGCAGTCATCCTGTCCTTGACATCAGAAATTACGCATCAGGAACTCTAGGATGAAAAATGGGCCTCTCAAATTAGGGTTGATTCGGGCTCCGAAATGAGCTTGAGAAACCATATATATATATATCAAACATTATAATTTTGAGTCAACTTCTGCCTTCTATCCCCCACAGTTTTGCATCACGACAAGAAATCCATGACGCATCGTAGCTGTAGGATCCCCCCATTGGAAATTCGGCGAATTCTCCAAAGAATATCAGCCTTTTGGACAACGGATTTCGTTCCAGATGTTCCAGTCTTCTGTAACAAAAAAATATCTATAGATGTATTAGAATATATCCATTAGAATGTCTGGCACCATATTATGAATATCTAATACATAATCAGAATATTAACAATATATATCTATCCGTATCTGTATTCTAATGTTCAATGTTCATCACGTGGCTAGTCTCGAATCCTACCATCGGAATCCCTCGGATGTCATCTGCTCTGTGGCGGGAAAATCCACCAACGGTTCAATGAAAACTTCCCAGCGAACTGAACCGCGTAAATTCATGAAATATCATATCCTATCATCATCCCATGAATATTATCCCAATATTATCTCTAAACCCCATACAACCATACTAAACTTGCTAAACTGCATGTTCATCTCTATTAAACTAAACCAAAAACGACATACAAACCACTTGCCACGCATTTCTTCCTCGTTTTTTTGTCGGACCTGCAGGAAGCAGCTCAACAAGATGTAGTTGATGTAGAAGTTGGAGAATCCAGACAATGCATCTGCCAGAATGTACACCACCTGATCGCCGGGATGAGCAGTTGGATCATCCATATTTTCGACAGCCAGAACCGGGAATTTTTTATGGCGTTTTTATCACTACATTAATAGTAACCCAAAAAAACGCCGAACAGTGAAAAATTATATCACTAAAATAGTGGTATTTTCTTTTTTCTAGATTTTTGGGAGGAGGTTCTATACAGATCAGATCTGTGTGAAGTCTGAAGCCATAAGAAACAGAAATGTGTCCCAAGCTTCTGAGGAAAAATCTTAACCACGAGGACAGTAAGCCTTTTAGAGCCATTAAACAAACAAACAGGCCCAATACATGCTTCCACATGTGCACAGTTCGAATATTTACACTACTTGTTTTTTTTGCATACACATGCAAACAAACCAATCTTATGTCATTAGAATCAACGGAATGAAAACTTTGGATAGTCCGGAGCGACTAAATGTTGCTGAAACACCAGGTTCGACGTTCAATTATTCAGGTAAGTCGATCAAACATGATCAAACAACCTAGACAATGCCAATTAAAGCCAATTAAACAAGAAACATAATAGTCAGATCATATCTTGACATATTATTTTGACATATAATTCACAGAATCTGGCAGTCCAATAATGACTTTTGATTCAAAAGATACATATCGGATTGGACTCCAGGGACTCTTGAAAAAAAAACATGCACAAACACATGTGTACTATATTATAATATATAGTATGTTTATTCAAATATATTGTAATATATTGGAATATAAATATGTTGGAATATAAAACTAATAGGTTAATATATGTTCTAATATAATATATCAAATATATAATTCATATGTGCACATAGTTAATAACAACTTATGTGATGTATGTACATGTATGTATGTGCATCTATATACTACACAGTAGGTACACACAAAATTACATGTCATAGTTTTGATATATATATACACCCATATATTGTATATGTATGTATTTATGTATTTATGTATTGATGTATTGGTGTACTGATGTATTTACGTATGTCAATGTATGTATGTATGTATGATTGTAATGTATTGTATTGCATTGTATTGTAATGTATGTAATGTACTGTACTGTAATGTAATGTAGTGTAATGTAATGTAATGTAATGTAATGAAATGTATGTAATGTAATGTAATGTAATGTAATGTAATGTAATGTAAGTATGTAGCTTTGACGACTCATCATTTCTAGTTGATTTACCTATACAAAACGGGGATTTTCCAGGAAACCGAAGAGTTTGCGAACTGGAACATCACCATTTTAATAGGTAAACCAACTATTTCTATGGCCATGTTGAACGCCGGCGTTAAATGACCAGAGGCTAGTCCTGCCATATGTATTTGCGCGAGCGGGAGATGGCCAGGTCATGGCCAGCGAAACGACGTCACACCACCGATCAGGATGCATGCTTAATCCTTAATCCTACTTTTCAACTAACGTATATGCATATATTATATATGCATATATTATATATATATTATATATATATACATGCGTATCCAAGTCAAAATGGTAGTGGGAAAACGATGTATATAAATACAAATGTATAGAGGCTTGATCCATAACATATGTTTAAGCATATTGTAGTAAAACAATAAAACTTCTATGTGAATGTATACATTTACAAATATCATCTATAAATATGCAAATTAATGTTTGCATCAATATTTTGACATGGAAAACACGTTCAAAGAGTTGTACATACTGATAACACTGTAGAATTTATAGAGCAGGACCCCAGGACAGCTGTCCTAAATTCAAATGTAATTTCATGTATAATGTTGTTTATAAGTCCAATAACTATGGTTGGTGATATATCGAGCTAATGGGATCAGCCTTATATCAATATATTCCATGCCAGGCCAGGCCATGCGCCAGGCCTCACCCGGGTGAGCGAGAAGCTTCTCCAACCTCGAAGGATTGCGATCAGCATGAGGACCATGGTGGACCATAACTACACCCCATAAATGTTCAGAAAATTAAGGCCACAACCATGAATCAACATGAATCAACATGAATCAACCATGAATCTTCACGGATTCTCCCATGATTCTGGATGTTTTTGCTGCGTTTCAGCGACTAGAGAAGCTTGCCAAATGCACCAGCCCAGTGACACGTTCAATACGGTGCCCACGATGGTCGTCACAAGCAAGATGAAGACCAACTGGAATGCAAAGAACCAGTCCTGAAGAGGGCTCAGTTTGATCTGAGGTTAGTGAATTGTGTTGAATGATGTGGTTGAGAAGTGGGCTAACTATATGTCATAACCATTAGAATTCATTAGAAATATGAAATTGTCCGCTAGATACTCACTGGCAAACCTCAGCTGGATCAGCGTCTAAAAAGCTTGTAAAAACATGGAACATACAACGCTCTGTTTGATGGTAGAGTCACAGATGCGGTAATCAATATGCATAGATAAACAAACTGGAAAATAGATGTATAGAAAATATCCAGTTTGTCTGCATATCGCTAAAAATTATATGATATAACACTTAACACGCACACATACACACATATACATATAATATGTATATGTATACACATAAAAACACAATATATATATATATACATATGTAGTATGCAATACACATTTCATATATATATACATATAATAATAGTAGTAATAATAGTAATAATAATAGTAATAATCATAGTAATAATCATAGTAATAATCGTAATAATAATAGCTGTAAATAATTACACACAAATAATCTCAGATATATATAATCACATATAAATGCATATACATAATGTATAGTCCACTATGAGTCTTCATCCCAGAGATAGAGATGGCACTGCACGGCCTGAAGCTTCAGCTGTGCCCAGGCACCCGCCTGACCAGCTACCCACCCGTTGTGAAATATTTCGCCGTGCCAGGACTCCAGAAAAATGCCATACACATGGGATTTGAACATGTTTGATGAACACTGACATGTTCTTGGATCAATTGTCAAGATGAATCACATTTCAAGCTGGATCGCAAATCGAGCTCAAACATGTTCACAATGGGTGTTGGATGATTTGTTGAACATTTCAAGATCACATTTCACCTCTGAACAAATGCATAGAAATGCTATCTTCACAACATCACAAAAGCAAATATTCATCATGACACATGGACATAGGTGACATATGTATATATAACATACCACTGGTATTGGGGCTACTGACCACTGGCAGGAAGACTAGAGGGGCGATTTGGAACATGTATACGAAAACTTGGATCCCATTGGTGTTGGCAGAATCTGACAGTGTTGCGCAAGGAAGACATACGAACACATGCGTTTGACGTGGGAGATAAGAGGGGAAAACCACGCGACACGGGGATTTTTCATAATTCCAACCTTTGGGAGGTCACAGATTTTTGCCCCATCGCCCACACAAGGCATGCCTTCAGCGTCAGAAAGTTGTGTATGATGGCCATGAACAATGTTGGCAAACAGCTCATGAACATCTTCAGAACCTGCCGGACCGACTGCACGGCAAGGCGGCAAAGACCTGCCAAAAAAGCAAAGAAGTGAAGGCTTCTGAAGCAAAAGATGCTGAACCAAAATTCAGTTCAAGATGGATTTTGAGAAAGTTTGACTCTGCTCCAGTGGTTGTTATGTCCCCCTTTTTTCTGGAAGCCTTCAAACACATCAAGATCAACAGCAGTTGTCAGTTGCACCATGAAAAATACTCTTATCTCATCACACCACATCAACAGGGGCGATAAAGGTGCCAAGCAACACCGGTTCGCATCACACCTGGCGTCGTCATTTTCTGGCTATGCGGCTATGGTGTTGAAATCACTCGGTTAACAAAACCACCAGAAAACTCTAGTTCCGAAGTTTCTACCATTCTAAGCGGATTGCAAAAAGGCATCGCCAGTGAGGATAGGGTAGACCATCTATAAATGGAAAGATCCACCATTTTTAATAGGTAAACTGGTAAACCATTTAAACCATCTATAAATGGGCCATTTACCATGGCTATGTTAAATAACCAGAGGGTACCCAGTTGCTGTGACCCAAAAATTGGCCAACATGCTGCGACCCAAAACGGCCAAAAACGTGGAAAAACTCTGCGATCTATTCTCCATGACGCACCTTGCAGAAGGTGTCTGGCTTGTGGATTTTGCACGCTGACGATGAAGGGTTCCACTTTGTCCAAGAACGTGGCTATCCTGCCAGCATCCGCTGTTAAAAAACCATGGCATCCATGTCTTTTTAAACCTTTTGGCTCAACGACAGTGAAATATTCCGTGATTCTGTGGCTCAATTTTGAGGTACCATCTGGTTATGACTAACAGTTCGCCATGGAAAATCAACACCATGCTATTAAGTTCGGTAAACCATCTACAGTATTTCTATGGGCCATCTATACCATGGCGAACTGTTAGTCATAACCAGAGGGTAATATCACTGAGATTTACCCAGATCCCAGCTGCCTAAAAAGGCGGCGTCTACAATGGCCATGAAAAAAATCGAAGCAAAAAACATCAAAAATACAGATTAAAGCATGTCAAACCATTGGAACACAATTACTTTAAGGGAAACACATACACAAAAATACCAATGATCATGCTACTTTGAGTGGATATTTTGAGGGTCTAGGATGGTCTAGACTCTATATATACCTATCTTTTTCTCTTGGATTCATCGATTGTACCAACGCTCATGAGATCTTTACAGCGGCTTCCTCGCATTGGGGTATGGCGTCAAGTTCTGTGGTTGTTTGATGTTGTTTGGTCAGTTTTCACCGCCCACAGATGTTGTTTTCCTGACAACACAATTGCTTTTCATCGTTTTAAGCAGTACCGATCTCTGTTCAATCTGACGACATCACAGAAGAAATCACAGATGTGCAAGAAACCGAGAGGCAAATTTGCATACCATTCACCTACTGTATATCCGCAGTCGTCGTTTCATGTCGTTTCCCTGAATCAACTGAATCAACCAGGGTCTCAAGTCTCAAGACGCCGAGCACCAGCCCCCAGGGTCATGGGTGCCCAGATAATGAAGATCAAGAGAAGGAGCGCCCCGGCCGTCAAGACACCTCCAGCTCTCACCTGCCGTTGCAAAAAACCGTGGAAACACAACGCAGCAAAAGGAAGGCTATGCAACGTAATGTCATATATATATATACATATAATGAGAATATATGGGAACATATTCGAATATATATGTGCGTATATTTGAATATGTAATATAATATGATATGATATAATCATATAAATATTTGCATATTTGATATGTATATCTGTGTATGTTTCTGTATGTCTGTATATACGTGTATATATATATATATACATATATATATATATGCGTACACACACACATCTACATACGAATCATATACTGTGATCATATCCTATGATCCCTACCTGAAGTTCCCAGGGATCTCCCCCAGTGCAACTCTGGGCTTCCTTGACATATCCCAGTTTCACGTCAGGTACCCTCTGGTAAACATACAAAAAACTATGGAAAATCACCATTTTTAACGGGAAAATCCACTATTTCTATGGCCATTTTCCATAGTTATGTTTTACCAGAGGGTAGAGATCACCCCAAAGAGCAACTGAAGATTCACCCCCTTCCAGGTCCGGTGCCCCGTTTTTCTCATCGAGGAAATATCAGGAAGTGTAACCATTCTTGGGTTCAAATACGGTAAGTAAACCTTTTGGATACCCTCCGGTAAACATGGCAATGGACAAATTTCCAATTAAAACCATCTAAAACTTCCATAAAAATGGAGGATGTTCAATATCTACTACATGACGTATGCACATGATGTGCCCTCCTGTGAAGTAAAATAGGGTGGTTTATCATCTTCTCTCGCCACGGTGGGATTTGAACACAGTTTCTCTGGGATTCCCCATTTGAAAAAGATCAGCACGTCCGAAACCTTGCCATTTTGGACTACAGTATGTCCATTTTGGACACACCCATATATATATATATGTTATATTATATTATATTATCTATACAATAATATCATATATAATATTATTTGTATATATTCACATTAAATTGTATTTCTGTATTTATAGTATCCACTCCAACTCCACCCGCAAGGTGAAGAGCCTGACCCTGACCCTGTGCCTCAGGGTCTTTGGCTAAGTCCTCATGAGCGATATAATTTTCAGTCGAGATATGGCTGTGGCGAAAAAACGATGGTTTATAGTAGATATAACGAACCTGGTTGGTGGTTTCAACCCCTCTGAAAAACATGAAAGTCAGTTGGGATTATTCTTCCCAATATATGAAAAAACATGTTCCAAACCAACCAGGAACTGGTTAATGGGGTTTATAAACCAACTTATAATCTTACAACTGGGCGGCCCCATCCTGTATGGAGAATCACCATTCTTTGTAAATGATAATTCTAATGGGATATATTAATGACCAATGATAAGTAGATCATCTACAATAATATCTGTCTATAATGGAATCACTATATTATTATATGCAGAGAATAGATGGGATATAATGGGTAAATCATCTACAAATGGGTTCCTTTCAACAACATTTTTTTCATCGGAAAATCTGGGAAGATATTAGAAACACTCCATAAATGGAGCCTGTAATCACTGGCCATTTCAGGAACCTAAATTGAAGGTACCTACCATATATAAGGCCTATATAAGGCCCATGTAAGGGAATATTCCCCTAAAATATGGCCTTATATGGTACTAACGTACCTCCATTTTAGGATCCTGAAATTCCCATTGATGTAATGGGATCATCAAAACATGGGCTGCTATCCCATAACTATGTTAGTTTACTTGATCATAGTTGCAATGTGCTTTGCAATGCGCTTCACCCAATGCCTTAAACCTCCAATTCGGGGTTGGTATCCCATCTCTAATGAGTCATTAGGGACGATTATTGTTGGGTCTAGCCACATTAGTATCATTAGTCCCTCAAACAAACTCCATCCCATGGGCATGGAAAACAAGTCAACATGTCAAGACATGTCAAGATATATGTCACAACATGTCAAACCCACCCACTTTTGAATATCTTAAAGCATATCACATCATATCTGAGACGTAGAATTGACCAGATGTTGAACTGGCTGGTGATTGGTGGTGCCTCAAAGGATGAAGAAACAGGGCGAAAAACAGTGGCGAAACACACGAAAAACCACCATGGTCCATCATGATTTTCCCAATGAAAATACTGCTTGGTGGTTGACCTACCCCTCTGAAAAATGATGATGAAATTCCCAACTGAATAGAAAAAATGAAATTCCATGGTTCCAAACCACCAACCAGAATAGATATGTTTTTGGGGTATACGGTATGCCTGGTATGCCGGTATGCCCGGTATGCCCCATTTCCAGACACACATGGACGCAAGCCAACCACGGCCATTTGTCCAGGCGATTCACAGGGACTTTAGGATAGACGTGCCCAGAAGCTTTTAGTGTCCCCGGTACATATGGATATTATGTATAATATATATATATATATATATACACATAAATATGTTTATATACATATATGTATATATACATATTTGTACATATACATATGTATATATATACATACATACATACATATATATATATATATATAATTATATATGTATACATACGGATGTCTTATCAGTTTGTTTTTATGTTTCATGCAATTCACAGGTTCTCTCAACCAGTGCTTCATTTCTGATCTATGGGCAGAGCATCAGCTGGACCTTTAAGTCGACTAGTGGTTGAAACCAACATGGTTTCCATTGGCTAACGCAGTCGATCTGTGTGTTCTTTTTAAGACGGAAGACGGTGATCCTTGGTACCGCTTTCCACCATTTGAACTCGGTTGTGAAAAGTCGGCCACACTATTCACTGCCACTGGCTATACTCTGCATTTTCCTGATGTAGTCCCATATTTCATCATATTTCTCCGCTCAAAGGATGTAAATTCAGCCCATGCTACCCTCTGGCTATGTTAACAGTTTGCTATTGAAAATGGCCATAGAAATAGTTCATTTACCCATTAAAAATGGTGGATCTTTCCACAGTTACCCTCTGGTAAACTAACGTAACTATGGAAAATCACCATTTTTAATGGGACAATCCACTATAAATGTGGTATTTTCAATAGCTATGTTAGTTTACCAGAGGGTAACTCTGGCTCACCAAAGATTCACCAGGTTTGACCGATTCAACCGGACTGGAAAACAACCTGGAAAACTCATATCGGCCACAATGGATGAATGTCAAGTGTTCAGCGATAGATTATACCGAAGGCCTCATCCCATTTATATATATATATATATCCATTTATATCCATTTATCATCATTTATCATCATTCATCCATAATATCCATATTTTTTCTCATAGTTTTCCTCACGTTTCCTCACATTTTGGCGCGAGTTCACCGAACTTCCAACACGTCCAGTTTCAATGGATTGGTTTAAGGGAAATTTTACAGGAAAAATTTATGGTTTAGCCCCACATTTAATGGGAAAATCTATGTTTTTTTGTAGATTTCGCCTGAAACCAATTTTTGGACAGTTGCCTCTCCTGCCCTTCACCAACTACGAACTACCACCAGCTCGAAAAAAAAACACTGCTCCTGGTAAATCACATCTTCCGGATCTGGAGGCATAGTCGTGGTAAACTGCGAGGCATCTGCCCGGTACTGTGGGGACAAGGCCAACATACCTGGGCCGATTCCGGATCCGAAAGGCAAGGATTATCAAAGAATTATCAAGGATTCTCACGGCGCCTTGCAATAGATAGACAAGCTTGATATATATATATATATATTATATATAATTTACTATATAACTTATATAACCCAACAACAAACATCATGCAATGAATATAAATGGGTTTATGGTACGTTTATGGTGCAAATGAAAAAAAAACGGGCTTTTTCGTTTGACATTTTTGGTGACTCCTGCGACTTGATACGGATTGGGATGCCCCGAAAGCCTGACAACTTTTGATGCGGGAAACATCTCCGAAAACATCGACAACTACAAAAACACATCTATGATCACTAATAGAATCTATATTCATTATGGCCCAAAACCAGGAACATATCGATCTATACTATATCATTCATGGCAAACACCTGGAAAACCTCGTATGTTTTCCCTTCACATCCCAAAAAGATCCACATTCGTCTCTGTCAGGCAGCACATTCGTCGGGAGGTGAATGTAACAAAACCTCCGGCGAATTCATGAACCGTTTTGTGTATGGTGTGTCTGAAAATAGGCTACTTATAGTACCCAAACATACCCCAAAATCCGTTCATCATTATCCGATTAAAGAATATTAAAGAACCATGCCAGGCATGGGGGTATAGCGGCTATTACCGTAGATTTTCAAACGCAGCCATATGTGAGTTGCAAGTTTTGTTTGGCTGAAAAAGGCCTGATCCTATCTTTTCATCATTTTCATCCTGGATGTGCATGGCATGACATCTGGAAAACAGCTCGGCAGTGTAGTGGGTAAAACACATTCTCAGCCTCTTATCAACAGAAACGATGTGCAGCGCTCATTACCTCTGTATGAATCATCCAAGGGACACTGAGACAACGGCAGGTCCGACTACCGACTACCGGTCAAGTTCCAAACCGAGGAAAGAGCCCAGCAAGGGCACGGCTCTACACACACAAGTTGTGTATAGAAACTATGTGTCTATACATCTCTATATATATAAACACATCTACATCTTCATACATATATGTATATAATACACACATGTGAATGGATGCTAACATGGTTCATTTGCCAACCCCAGATGGCTGAGCACAACCACAACAAAAGGTTGCCTCTGGCCACTGGACGCACCCGAGCAACAGGCCCTAATGGCTGCCGCTGAGGGATTATTCACACCCCCCTCGCCGATGACATGGTCCCATGCCATCGGTGACAAAACAATCAGGAAGCCCTCTGCGCTTTGGAACATGCCGTAGCTCCCCTCCAACTGGTGCCGTCAAGCTTGTGTTTTTGGCTTGCAGCCCCCCTCCAAGCTGGTGCCATCAGCTCATGATCCAACCTCGTTC
>Ga0126342_10002002_pt1 | contig 30662 bp, 20 predicted proteins | sample Cyp1metagenome_FD_92528 | JGI IMG/M metagenome (GOLD analysis project Ga0126342, IMG submission 92528) | Coral microbial communities from Lord Howe Island, Old Settlement Bay, Australia - Cyphastrea 1 metagenome | ecosystem: Host-associated > Invertebrates > Cnidaria > Coral ...
TACCATACATACCATACATACCATACATACCATACATACCATACATACCATACATACCATACATACCATACATACCATACATACATACATACATACATACATACATACATACATACATACATAACATGCATACATACATACCTACCTACCTACCTACCTACTTGCCTACCTACGTACGTACGTACGTACATACATACACGCAGACATACATACATACATACATACATACGTACATACATACATACATACAAATATATACATTTCTATTGTTTTAATGATTTATTTTTTTTAATCTATCTTGTTTTTACATTGGTAAAAAAAATATATATATTGTTTTTACTTATTTATCCCATTCATTTGGTTATTTATTTCACTGATCTGCATACCTAAAACCGAGTGGCCTACCAGTAGATGAACCATAGCGGAGATGATTTGGGGATTCAGGGCCTTTGATCATGGCCCCGCCAGTCTTGAACCCAATGGTTGCACATGCTGCAAGAGACAAACTGCCACGCAAGACGGCAGTGTGGAGGCCCAAAAGGCAGCCGGAAAAGAATTTTGATGAGGCAAAGGCCCAGGCAGAGGAGAAAAACAAAGAGCTCTAAGAGCACTAGAGAAGCAGCAAGATGAAAAGGCTAAAGCAGAGGCACTGGGCAAGAAGGACCCTGTGAAACGTAAGCTTGCATGAGACTTTGATGCTGTGGCTGTAGAGGAGATATACATGGGGGTATAATGGCGATGGATGGAGATTGTATACTGTGTATATATATATACGCACTCTGCGGTAAACCAAGATAGCTAGAGATAGAGAATCCACCATGTATAGAAAATGTCCCAGGGTTTAAAACTGCTGGCTTTCCATATACGAGTTGGCCCCCAGGAGATCAACAACCAGAAGAGTACTTGTGCTTTGTTGAGTTACTCTGAAGCGATCTTCGATTTATCGATTTTGGTGTCATAGTTGAGGAAAATCATCCAAAGGACATGAAGATTTTGCCGGACCCAACTTCAAAGCTGGTGGATCTCTGGGGGTCCATGTTTTTGTCCCTGAAATTTAATCGATACAGCCTTCCTAGAGAAGCCACCAATTTCATGGCCTCCAAGTTTGTTCATTCTACCGGTAGTGTTTCTCACAATTGGGTACCCCAAAGGCCATCGTTTTCGATCTTGGGTAGCCAGCCCTATTTGGGGAACTCGAGGAGACATGTGCGATAAGAGTTGTCACTTCACAGCAGATGTGGACAGGTGGGGCCGGCGGATCCCTGGCAGTTTGCCATGGTTGATGGGGTAATTTCTTGGGACTTATACTAGCTACTTTATCGGGGGTTATCATAACCCACAATGTCGGGAAAGCCATTCTATAGAAAAATGATAGCCACTTAGGGGGCGGTTGGATTATTTACCGATTTACCTCCTTGTACCTGGGGTGTACCTGGGGTTGTCTGAAAATGGGGTGCCCCGAAATCAAGTGCTTAAAGGCCACTGGGTTTCCTCTTAAAGTCAAAGTTGCCATGTCCCAATGTGTTGGCGGTATTTGTTTGTTCCTTTTCTCGACAGTCAAACCCTATCTTTCACCATGTTTGATGGTCACATCCCCACTATCCATCATGTGTTTTCATGAATTTAGCATATATTCCAGTGAAAGATTAATGTTGAGCGGATGATAATTTAATAAACCAAGTGAAGCAGATTTATGGTGTCCTCGTTTAAGTGGTGCTCTCCAATCTTCCAAGGTTGTACCTGGCAGATCGTCAATCCTACCCTCCCAAGGTTAGATACCACCAATATACCAACATATGGGCCCAAAAAATGAATACATCCAATAATATATCAATATTAAAGCAAGGTTTCAAAGAGGTTATTTGATATTCGTGGTAATGGATTTTTTTCAGACCTCTCGTGCCGACTTACCTAAACTGGGACGTTCTCTTTTCAGTGCTTTGGTTCATAGTCTTGTGAAATAGCAATTTTCCTATGGATTTTCCTATGTCTGCCCATTTTCCTATGGAAAATCACCATATTTTTCATTGGAAAACTCACTATAAATAGCTATCAATGTGTGGATACATGTGAAGTGCGATATGTCCAGAAATTGCTGACTTCCGTGTGGCATTTCGTCATATGGTGGGATCGCTGTGGACCATTGGATGGAAAAAGATGACCTGGATCTACATAATCTACTGTACAATCATTTATATTTCTATTACAAATATATATATATATATATATATTAGAATATAATATATATATAGTACATAGAATATAATACATACATATATATATATATATACATAACACTAGTTGTTAGTTTAGAATATATCATAATATCCAGTACTTTATCATCTTATATATAATTACTATATATATATATATAATTACTATATATATACATATATATATTACCCCCCATTGTATCATGATATCTCTATGTCTCCAAAAGTAGCACCAAGCAACTCTAGATCAGCTGTGCCTCCCAGCTTGGCTGAAAGGCAAGCGCAACTGGCCGTCGCCACGCAGATGAAGAAACGTGTCCTTCGACGTCGCAGTGGAGATGTTTCCGTTTTAGTCATGGGGGTAGCCAAAAAATAATCCAAGTTAACTAAGTTACTTAACGAAAAGACCTGATTTTTTGGATGTTTCAAGTTGTTGAATTGCTTCCATTTGTTTGTGCCATTGGTTTTGGGTATCTTGAATGCCCTCAACTTATATATGGAAGTTTTGGAAACTCGTCATGGCTGGTCCAGTCAAGGGACATGGATGACCAAGGGCTGGGGCCATCCATGTACCGAGCTATATCAACGATGCAGGAATTCATAGGGATTTGTTGAATATCATTAATTTTTATAATCTGGTGATGTGATAGATCGTTAAACAATGAATATCATGAATATGGTGTTAATCACTTTTTTATTCATGAATAATGATCATTATTTTCATATGTGATGGATATTGGATGTGGTAAAGCTTTAATGATCATTTCATATATTTTTTTTATAGTTGAGAACTCACCACCGCAGCTCTTCAAATCCCATGGCCTCAAAACAGGTGGATCATCCACTCTGGTTGACTCTGGTTGCTGGTTCCGAAGCAACATTTTTTAAGAGCGCCTGAATGTCGCTGGTTGGAAAAACAATTTTAAACGGTTTTGATCCCGTTCTGAACTTTTTTTATGACCATGAAGCCATTCGTGAAATTGGAGTTGTGTTTGCCAATATGATATTTTATGGTGGTAGAAACATTGTTTTCGGATCCAGGAATCATGATTCTGGATAAATTATAACGACCTCACTGCGACTGAGAATTGTAGGGGGAACTATCCCAATGTAGCCAAACTATTCAGAGAAGTGAATTATTATAGTTTTTCACCCAGATATATTCTGTTCATGTCCTATATCCTATATTCAGTTTTAGTTATATCCCAATATATGCCCATGTGAATCATATTCATACGCCCATACTAGTTTGGTCAACTTCCCCATACTGATCCTGAATCAAGATGAATGGGATTTGTTTGTAATAGTAATGGAATATGCGTGGATGAAGATTACTGTCTTATCAATTGGATATATCCCAATTAATATTCCCATTAATCATCCCATGGTATGCAACTATTCCCACTACTGGTATCATTATACAATTTGAGGCCCCCAAGATATAAGTTTGTTTTTAAGCCCCAGTAAGTATAGTTATAAATACCATAAACCATAGTTATTGGAGTTATAAACCAACTTAGCTATCTTGGGGGCCTCACATTGTAGCAATCATACCTGAAACAATGTGGGATATGACCCTCCTTGCGTTTCGGTGGCAAGGCAGCATCAAGGCCTCCCGACTTCGTGGTGAATGTGGGTGACAACTTCTACTGGGGAGGACACCTGGCAAAAGGATTCCAGCAGTGACCAACTTGGGATTTAAATGGGGTGGATTTAGGACCCACACATGTAACATGTTGGGGAAAATGGATGAACCATGAAAATCTGAGAATTCTTGCAATGTAAGACAGATTCAAGTCCATTTTCAACTGACCATCACTGATCGGACCGATCGGATCATCCCATTCGGGATAGATCCAGCCGTCCATGAGACTCGGGGGTTCGGTGCCTACAAGTAGTGTGTGTATATATATATATTATACATATATATGTGTAATGGTTAAACATGTAAAACATGTATATGATATATCTATGTGTGCATTTATTTGTTTATATATATATACCTAAACTATTTTAAAATTACACAAATATTATATATACACATGTTTTTCACATATTTGCACTGTTTATACATATGTATATATAGGAGCGTCTGAGATTGAGGTATGATGAACCAGAGGAGTTGGTAACCCTATGGTTCCCATTTGTGGCAAACAACAAAAGGCCATGACAAATGGAAAATGATGGCAATTTATGCAGAATTTATGGTTTTAATGCAAGGTATAACCAACATATTCAGCAATTTGATCTGATTGGTGTATGAATATATGTCTGAAAAATGCATGCCTTATCATGGGATGATGAGATTGATGAACCACATTTTTTCAGCATAGTGGACACCACCCTGTTTTGGCATGTTTCAAAACCATGGATTTCTCCAAAACCATAATTTCATCAGAGATCATCCAGTAAGTAAGGCTCGGACATGTTTTTTGAAAACAAATAAGCGGTTGTCTGAAAGCAAGGTACCTCGAAATCCATTGGTTAATCATTATTATTTATATACTCTTGATGCTATTTTCCGGGTACACAGACAGACTCAGACCGGACCCAAATCTTCATCATCATTGTCCAGGTGGTAAAATCCCTAAATTTCATAGTTCAATTCAAATGAGCAGTGTGAGACAAATCCCTCTGTCATTCCATTTTACTGGTTGGTTTATAGAGATTCCCCGTACTTGGATTACTATAATCCCAAATATATAAAGGGTAGTATAATCCCTGAACTAAGAACATCAACCAACAGAGGTAGATCGAAGCCACTGCACACATGTTTCAGGATTTTTCATGGTGTCAGCATTGACTGCCCCAGATCCACTTTTGGATCACCGCCCCAGGTATCAACACAGAGACTTTCGGCACGGATGGAGGATTTTGGGGGGACTTCCGAATCGTGATACGTACAGTGGTGCTTAAAGGTAAAAGGATGGATACAGTTTTGATGTGAGCAACAAAAATGTGCTACTCCAGAAAAACATGCTTTTTATTGATGAACATATTGTATTTATGGTAGCTAAGTTGATATAACGAGGGTGTATCGTAGGGATGTCACATGTCGCACTAGTGAAGCGGAGTTATCAACCGACTTGTAACTGGCGGCACCACATTGTAGCCATCCAATGATATTCAATGCCAACAAGGGACCTGGAAATGCATCCAAGACTAAGCCAGGGTTTCGTAGGGGCATTTGATACTAAGATACTAGAAGGGATTAGTAGCCATCATGTTCACTCAATGATTCAATGACAAGTTTCAAAAATTTGGACTCGGACTGGCTCAAAATTATGAACCCCCAAATCGGGTGATGCATAGCAAAAAATCACAACTGTTGGTTGGGTTTGTGTGATACCCTGTTTTCATGCGCAGATAGTTCGATGTCCCTTAAGTTGACTATGATGTTGCCCCAAAGGATCCAAATACGTGGATTTGTCCCATTCTTTCGGGAAGACCCCAAGAATTATACATTTAAATGGCAAACATGATAAACGCACATAAATTTTCAGGCTGCACTATGTTCATTGACGCAGTGAAAATCAGTGCTTTGTTTTCAAGTACCATCAGTTTTGTTTCTGTTTGAGATGCATCCGAATCTATGCTTTTGTCCCTTTTAAGTTGGGAGATCTATGGCCAGCTTTGGATCGTGCTGGTCTCAACATTTTGATTTAGACAGGTGCTATTGGCAATATCCTCAGTTGTTTTATCGAAACTCTCATGAATTCTTGGTGAAATGTACATTTTGATTCTTAAATTCCGAGTGTTTCGGTTACATCCACAATCATCCACATGTTTATCAGATATGTCTGCTGAATCCACATGTGTTCTTCGATATTTTTGCCGAAACCACTAGGCCCTAGGACCGTTGCACAACCCGAGGTGTGGCAGCCCTATGCACAGCATCAATGCGGTGACGCAGCAGCAATTTTCCGAAGCTGTGGCTGCGAGACAGTGCCCGGTTGATGACTGATTGGTTTGGGGGATTATACTATATTATACTATCTAGTATATATATATTGGACTGATATGGTTTGGGAGATTATACTTTCTTTCTATATCTATCAATCATTATACATGTTTTATAACATTTATGTATTGGTGGTTATCATCATCCATTACGAGAATCCCCCTTCACCAATCAGTATTTAATGGAATGTTGAAGGATGTTGAAGGCAGCACTGCTCGATTGGCCACTATTGTTGGTACCTTGGACCATCTTGGACCCTCAAATGAGCCATGGTTTTTGAAAAAGGGGCTGAGCTAGATCCACATGTCAAGCCGTACCATGATTGCTGGCTAAGCTCCCCATTTGTTCGGAATTTGATCATCCATTTTTTGAGATTCCGAAAATTAAATGAATTGGGCAAAATACAACAACCACCCTATAAATTTCGGGAAAAACGTCCTCTATATTTTCCTGTAAACCAACCCATTGTCGAATCGATCTAGAATGGCTAATGTTAGATCGATGTGAAGGTGGCCTTCGCGCGGTGAACTGACCGAACAATCTTCCCGACATCGTCTGTTTGGGTTTCAGAAAAGCATCGAGTGAATCTGTCCACGGACGGAAATCTGACTGGAATGTTTTTGATTGGTGAAATCTTTGTATTTGTTTTCCTTTGGGGACTGCAACATCGAGCTAAATCACCTTCTTTGATTCTTCTTCGTAGGGAATCGAGTAAGCTTTTCCAATGATGGTTGTTGTTTCGAGACTCTCATCCCAACATGTTGAGTCTTCCCTCCATGCTTCGGGGTCTTCGGGTTTGGAAGAGCAGGATACTCGGATACTAGGCTGAATTCACCCATGCTCATCATATCCATGACAGCATGACAGTTCCAGACCAAATCTATTAGGAACCCATCCAGTCGATCAGTGGAGACTTCCCTTGTAGACTCGACGACATGAATTCTACACTGATCCACTGATGCACTCGTTGGATGAAAAAATCAATGGAATCAAAAAAGGGAATACACCAGTGACATCTACATTCATGCTATTTGTTCGTGAAAGCACAGCAGTATTTCCATCTCGCTTCATCAATATTCATGAATCAGCTGGATCCACCAGGTGAAATCCTGTATCCTCTGGTAAACGGGCTAACATAGCAAACTGGAAAGATCCACCATTTTCAATGGGTAAATCCACTATTTCTATGGTCATTTTCAATAGCTATGTAAACGTTTACCAGAGGGTAATTTACCTAGATGAGTCTTATGTTGTTTTGTGAATTATTGTACTTGAGATGATGCTACGAGGTGGGGCTCCCCCCAGTGATGTTTGTTGGTGGACTACACCCCTTTAACTATAGTTGCAATTGCCATAAACCCTAGTGAAATCGGAGTAGTCATCTTTACCTAATCAAGTATCATAAATGTTCATTTTTGCTGGTTATAAGTCACCATTTACCGATCTGGAGCACCACCGAAGGGTCACCATTTTATGCTTACCCTTGGACTGCTTTCGGGTCACCATTAGGTGAAGCCCCATGCCCGCTGGATGATTTATGTAAACTCCACGAAAATCAATCTATAAATGGATGATTTGGGGGTACCCACAGGATTTTTGAAACCTTATTATTGTTTAAAGATGTTTAAACCCGACATCAGCCAACGCTGGGAAGCACCACTTTGTAGAGATAGGACTTTTCTCGGACGAGGGAGATGTTTGTTGCACTGATCACATGTGAGATCCAGCTAATAACCTGGACTTTTTTTTTTCCTACTGGGATGTTCACTGTTCACTGAAGCTAGGATGTGTGATTGGCAACTGGTTGATAACCACAGGGAATGCTACAAAAAAAATTTTTCAAGCCAAGGAACAGGGGAGCCACTTGTTGGCTCCGATCAACTCCGCCCCTGCTAGGTATCATCTGCATTTGCACTGCATTGCCGCTACAATTTCATGACAAACGAAGAGCACACCCAAAGTCAAGTGGTTAACGTCCCAACGATCAGCAGGGATATCTGGGCAGCCACAGATGCCATCACAGAAGCGCCGTGGTTGATCCCACACGCCAGCCGCTAGCCAAAACCGAGGAAATTTTTGAGCGCATTTATGCTGGCCCTGGATTGGACGGAAAGCCCTGGCTCAGTGTGTCACTTGGAAGATGCGGAAGATGGCTGGCTGGTGGTGGCAAGCGGGTTGCGATTGGGTCACAATATGAAATATTTGTTTCTCAGGTCATAGTCGGCCAATCGAAACATGCTTGATTGGCAAGCGGGCTGCTCTCGCCAAAATTGATAGCTAGGCTTGCCAGCTACGGCGCTGCAGCAGCGTGCTGGCACCAAACTACAAGCCAACCTTGTTTGAGATGAGTAGCAGTAGCTGCAGAATAGTTTTGCATTTTTTTGTGCTGTTGTTCCTTGATCGCCCAACCTTGCCCCTGAAAGACCTTGCTGGCCAGACAGTGAAACAAAGACCGAAATCATTAGATGTTTTGCTTCTCATTGCTGGAACATATTTTGCCCCCCCATTGCTCCTTACAACGGCTTGGTTCTCATGTGGTTGTTTGTTTTGCAAAAAACAACGACTATACAACTAATGTCACAGCAAATCAGGGGACCGGCTTTGCAAATTCACATTTGCGCTCGATACCCGTGAAAGTTCATGGAGTTCATGGTTCAGTAAGCTTCATTAAGCTTCGAAAGCCAGAAAAAATCAGGGATGCATTTTTTGCGCGGGCAAGGCTTGGAAACCACGACTGGGGTGGCTTTCAGTTCAACAAGGCGCATGGGAGTGCAGACGCATTGTACATTCGCAATGAACAAATGGACGACTAACGATACTCATGGACGGTAAAATGCGTTTTTGTTGTATTGGTATGGGTGTGCACCATTGATTGACGGTTCATTGCCATTCTCCGGTACTGCAATGGTTGGTACTGATTGCTTGAGTTGGCCCAAGAGCAACACCAACGCAAACCAATTGAAATTATGTGCCCAAAGCGTTTGCCAATGTTAATGACATTATACAACGAAAACAATCATATTTCTCTATCCTTGACATAAGTACACCCCCGTGAATTGGTGGGTTTTCCATCCTTAACATAGGTACAACATGGTACAACCCAATGAATTTGGTAGTTTGAGATAGGTCTTTCAGCTTTGGGATTTCACATATGCTTCAAACCATTTTTCGTTTGTTACTGGAAATTGACGACATGTTTTATTGTGGACTGTTCCCAACGCCCTGTGAAATAAACGTCCTTCGGAACAGTCACCTCCAGTGACCCACGTAAAAACGTCAGGCGTGGGACCAGCAGAAACTCAGATGCAGACATGTCGTAAATGTGTTTTTTTTACACCCCGGAACAGTCCTTCCGGGGTCCATCCCAAAAACCGGAGTATACCCAATATTATTAACTACCCCGAGTTTCTTATTAGGTCACCTCTTCTCTGAAAATGTTGTGCCTAAAATCATATGGTGTGCTGTCATGTTAATTCATTTTTTTAACCGACATTTTGGAACTGCCATTTTGGAATACCACCCTTTATTATCATTATTGATAAACCCAAATTTTATTATGCATCTATGTATCTGAAAATTCCGAAGTCCATCCTGCAGATTAGTTTGTGAAGGCGCGATCTCCGAAAAGATTCCCTTCTAGTGTTCAAGCGAATACACATACGTATTTTAGTACATATGTATATATTTATATGCTAGGTTCAGGTATTTGTCGGTTTAAAAGAATGCTACACTTTTTTCCATACATGCGCCAATCGTTTGAATGAACACATATTGCAGAGAGTGATGCTGCACTACCACACTTGCTTCAGAAATATTGAGAATACAATATTAGTTTAAAAGAGTACTGCATCCATTCAGAGACTGTTTTTAATGGCGAGGCTCTTTCTAAGTACCGCTGCATCTGTTGAAGCATTTTATTACAACCAAGTTGTTTTGGGAAGTAGCATATATATACATATATATATATATACACATATATACATATATATATGACATATATGGTGATCGATCTAAAGGTCCTTGATTGTAAAGAGTTCTAATTGCGAAGACCTCATGTTATGCTGAGAACCCTCGCGAAAGTTTTTTGTGAGTTCGCCAAAGAAGTTTTTTATTCGCGAAAGTTTCGCGAAAAATCAATATTTTGAATCATTATCATTGTATACGTTACAGCTTGTCAAGGGCTACCACCACCTGCCGCCTGGGGGTCCAGCAGGAGAATGGTACCGCACATTTACCTTCCCCTTCATAGGTAGCAGCCAAGCTTCCGAAGGTGAGGCTTCGCCACAGCCAAATACAGCGGTCTTGAAGCACATCCTTGCACCTGCCGCTGGTACTGCTAACGTTGCTTTCTGAAGTCTCAAGAAGCAAGCTCCAAACGCAGCAGCGAAGCTTCCAAAAGTGATGCTCTGCGAGAGCCAAACACCAAGGCCCCTGGTGTTTTCTTTTCCTCTGATGCGCCCCTGCTGATGTCTGGGGTCTGTGGATAGGGGTATTTTCGTGTAAGTTCCGCAAAAGTTCTGCGAAGGAGTGGGCGAAAGTTAAAGTTCATTTTGAAGGGGGTGGCCCAGTAAGCCTTGTATAAAAATTGCCTAATCAGCAACAACCTGTCCTGAGAAGGGGATTCCGTGATGCTAGCTGCACGTCTACAAGGCTATGAAGAAGTGATCCGTGATAATTTGGTGTGATTTGGCAGGTGATGAGTGAATCTTCATACAAGGAGTTGTTGCTCAACATGGGTTCTGCGAAAGATAAACATGGAGTTCGCGAAAGTTTTGCGAAAGTAATTTGTTTATTTGCAAAAAATGGCCACTCCTGGAGAAAGGAATTTTGATCAATTATCATATTTATATTATATAATTACATATGATTACATTATATATTTGTGTAACCAGTATATTTTTAGCCGTCAAAAATTGTTTTGGTCAGTGATACTCCAAAAGAGTTTCTAATGATGCTGTAGAAGAGTTTTTGTTAACCCCGGGTTTGGTAACCGGTGTCCCCATACTAGCCACGATTTACGGTGATGTGGTAATGAGGTCACTGCGATTTGGTCAATGGTACCATGCAAACAACATTTCAATGTTTGATTTGTTCCTCGATCAGAATTGAAAACAATTTAACTTATCAAACTACCCATCGAGGATTCCCCGGGCTTAGATGATTGCCATCGTCAGAGGTTCCAACAATATTTCCCCAGGATTTCTCCACTTTCAGCGTGGCCACGGCAGTTTTAGGTCAAGTTTTGATGATTTGAAATCATTTCAGATGTGTTCCCCCGGTTGAAGGATGGTTTACCTGTCTAAATTGATCGAACACCCGTTTTTGGGGGGTGACTCAAGAACTCATTGTTCTGTTTGAACACTGAAGGGAAAACCGTGCAGATCTACTGGTTAATCATATTTGTTCCTATTCACATGGCCAATCCGGTGACATTCCCCTTTGGGACGTGAACCCAGATCATCTTGTTGGTTGTACAACCTATCTTCATTGCATCCCCATAACACAAGATTCATGTTGGAATGGTTCAAACGAATTGGACAGTGAACAAATAATTGATTTAAGTACTAGGCTTGTGGTATTTCACATTGGATCCAGATAGATAGGTTGATTTTTTACCCCCCAAAAAATGGGTACAATCCAAATGAAACGGGTCTCGGACCTGGTTTCCAAGGATTGCATATACCTGGGCCAGCAATCGATGGAGATTGCCCGCCTTATACTGGCTCCAGCGGGTGGAATATCCCGACCAGGCGAATGGCGAATGGGCCGAGTTTGTTTTCCGAGTTGGGCTGATGGGTTTTGTGTTTGAAAAAAGGGAAGACCCATAGAAACCGCAGTTTTTCGAAATTTTGATGATTAAGCATGAAATATTTAAATAAATAAATATATATATATATAGTTATATAAATATATATATATATAACTTTGTACACGTGTGCAGACATTTGATGGTCTATTCAACAACATGGGAGGGTTAACTGTTGACCAGCAAACTTGCGTGGTAATTCCACGGTATATAATATATCATATTTGCTATATAGGCTATAATGTATGTATTTAGCTGGGTATGGTTCATCATGTTTGACTTTCCAGTGTGGGGCGGTTTGAAAGCCAAGAAACAATAAAACAGGTACCAGGGATTACTTCTATCACCGTATTTGTTGATTGGTTGAAGTATCAATTTTGACTATAATTTTGCTGGTAACCTGGTAACGGCTAACTCCCTTTACTGGCTAAATTCGTTGTCCCATAGCCAATGAACTGGGAGCTGGGAATTGGTGGTATTATATTTATATATATATGTTATTATTATTGTTATTATTATTATTCTTATTATTATCAATATTATTATTATAATTATTATTATATATATATTATTATATGTATATTAACATATTAATATATTAATATACTAATATATTAATATATTAATATGTTAATATGTTAATGTTAATATATTAATATATTAATATAATTCATACAATCCTGTTCTTTTCTCTTTTTGGGACGCCAATACCTTGGTGATAGAATGCTGCTCTCACTTTAGGCTTGAGTGGTGCCAACTTCACCGAAGCTGTCGTCCCTACTTGGAGTTTTATCAAACTTGGTAACTGGTTCCCCCACTAGTGGGGCTCTGCCATTTGGCAGAAGGTTCTTACCCCACTTACTATCCAGTGATTAAGTGGAGTGAGCCACAAAGTATGTAACCTTCAAACAACTGGAGCTTTGGGCATTGCTCGAGTGTGGCAATGTGAATGGCTTCTGATTGCCACCATTTTTGGTTGCTGTCTGTCAGTAGCCGATGGCCCTATCTCCATTTCAGTCCTAAAATAGGATCCCCGAAAATCCGCTCGGGGCATTTTCCCTATGAATATGGCCGTTGGGGGGCGAATCCCCCATGTTCAGATTCACCCATATCGACTTTGGATGCTTCAAACCTCCACTTTCAAAGACTCTTCTAGACGGTGGTGCCCCGTACTTAGCCAAGTTGGTTCATAAGTAAATGTAGGCATATAGGTGAACTAGAGTTTTTGGTAGATGTGCGGGTCGTTTGATTGGTTTTACCGGGGGGACCACCTAGTGGGCCAAATGGGGTACTTGCACAGCTTCCAGGATTTTAGCGTCGAGTTCTTGATGATCGACAGCAATGCTATGGATGTGGCTCGCGACAAAATCTTGTGGCTTAAAAAGGGCCTGGGCCCCCCCAAAATGCCGTATTCGACAAGAAAATAAGCTTCCGAAACCACTGCCTGAGGGTCCAGGTTCAATATATGCTGGTGTATGTTTGGGGATATTGCCAGCAGTTTTTAACATCATTTTTAGATGCAGGAAATGATGGATAAACCTTGGATGGATACAGTAGGTCAGTTGGTTGAGAATCAGCCCTGTGTGGGTCAAGCTTGGATAGCCCAAAACTGGTGAAACACCGGTGAGAAAAAACAGCTAGAAATGGAGGTTGTAGTTCGCCAGGAAAGATCTAATTTGTCCCAATGGTTATCTTGTTCACATTTCCCCAAGATTAATCTCAGTTGCGTCTTACACAAACTGATCCATGTAGTTTTTTTCTGAAAGACTGACTGCGTCACTGACATTTTGTTATGAATGATGAAGTATGATACCCAGCAACAAACTGACATTTGCTTGAAGTGTATCTAGGATTCGGGTGTGGGTGCTGACAGATCTAGTTTAGTTGGCATCTGTGGTTTGCTAAGCTAAGTTCATCGCTTGGATGATATACTGAGCTGACAATTTTGGCGAAAACATATTCGGTGCCACGGTTGTTGTCTTCAAATATTGATTGTTTCCTGCAAAGTTCCGTATGTATCTTTAAAGCTGTTCTCAAAACTGTTGATCGCATTGTTTGTAAGTGGCAAACTACCCGTAGCTACCCAAGATGGAAATGTACAGAGATCATCGAACAATGCCGGTGGGTGGTGTCATTTGTCAACTTGTCAACTGTTCAACCATACGTAGTTGGACTATGCAACGACTTCACGACTTTCATATTTTTCAGGTGGCTCAACCACCAGAGATCAAAGTAATGGGAGAAGCATGGAGAACATGGCATAATGTTGGGGCGCCCCAGTTCGTCAGCTAAGTTGGTGAACATAAGTCCAATAACTAGGGTTTATGGTATTTATAACTATAGTTAATGGGGATTATAAACCAACATAGCCATCACGGCGGGGGCACCACCTTGTAATGTTGGGGTGGGATTAATAACCACTCAATAACCTCGTAAAGGAAGGGGGTTAAATAAAGTTATGCCTTGGAGATTTTAAGGAGCCGAGCAAATTGCCGAGCTTGAAAGCGAATGAGAAAAAACTGTCTTTTGGGACCTTGGCAAGTTGCCGAATTAAAAAATGAATACATTGGTTATGATTGGTTCAACTTGCTTTCATTGAGTACTACTTGCCATAAATTGCCTAATCGAAAACGTTTAATTTGGGCACGCTGAGGTTGTTTCAGTGGCTTCAGGACTACCCTCTTTGCGCGATTGATTTTGTTTTTTGTTAATTGGGTTAAAAAAAGAAATCGACCGTTTGAACCATCTTGTTTTTGTTCAATTCCAAAGTTTTGTTCCAGCTTCCAGCTCAAAGGGTTGAGTTCCAAGAAAAAAAAGCTAATCCCACAAAAACAGTTGTTTCCTTTAAAAGTAATTAAGACACCAAATCATCCATTATACTATGACTATATATATATATGTATTATGCTCCGAATAAAAGATAAAATCTGGAAAAAAAACATACGACCAATCAAATTCAGCAATCACCAGCCAAGTTGGTATATTCTTGTTCACGGGGGGGGTGATTCTTTCTGCCGGGACGATGGCTTACTTTTATTCACCAGGGGTTGACTAATCCCACGTTAACATGAATTGTAAGTATAAGTTTTATAGTAAACTATTAGATATATATATATATATTCAAATATATACACATTACGTATAATTGCTTATACTGCATAAGTATGTATGTAATCAACTATTATATACAACTATATACAACATATCCATTCATTCTGAATTTGCCCACAGGTCACAGTAGCCTTGGAGGGTATCCCAGAACGCATCGCTGCATCTGCTCAGGTGAAGCCCATGCATGCAGATCCTGAACACAATATTTGTGGCTGCCTGCCATGCCTGGAGCAAGGTATGGGATGGCGGGACTCGTATCAACAAACTCTTTGTGAATCAAGAAAGTATATGGGATAGAATGGGACAATGACTATGATTGTTTGGCAAGTTAAAAGAGCTTTTACCATATATAGACATCCTTTTCCCACTGGTTTGTTGCTTAATTAATAGATGGTTCCTCCCATGAAAGCCAAGCTATAGGTATCTCATACAATGAACCAAACCGAACACTCTATTTTTCCTCAAAGGACAATGTTGTGACTAATCCCATCCCTCTAATATTCAATACACCTGAAATAGTGTAAATCCCTAACATCCTCCATGGTTTCTACGGGGTGCTTAATATCCCATCACACTCTCGAAAAAAGATTCAGGAAAGGAACCTATCATACCACTATATTAGCTCTAATCAAACTGATATCTAACTCTCGGAAAAAAGTCAGACAAGGAACAATGTACCACTACTAGTTTGAATCAAACTTCATGACTTTACTTGTCTGCATCTGTTTTTGGGGTGGCTAAACCCAAAGGATGGCCAGATGGCCGGAAGATCGGTATCCGAAGCGGAGCCAGTAATCCTGTTCTTTCTGAAGTCCCTGATTCGTAGGGTTGTTTTTTCCCTTGTTTATAGCAGGGTATAATCACGAAAAACTGGTGATGTTCAATTGATTTTCTAAGTCAATCTTAATTTACCAGAAGATATACTATATCTTCTGGTAAATTAAGATAGACTTAGAAAATCACCAGTTTTAAGCGGAAACTAATCTTCCAACCCCCAAGTCATGGCAGGGTCTATGTGAATTACCCTCTGGTTATTTGTTACATAGCCATGGTATAGATGGCCCATAGAAATAAATGGTTTACCGTTCTTAAAAAAGGTGGATCTTTCCATGGCAAACTGTTAGTCATAACCAGAAGGTAATAGGTAGATCCACTTTAAATGGTACGTTCATGATTAGATATATATCATACCCAACTATATCCTGCCATAATGGGGATATGATCACTACTATTCAATCTATGGTGTATATATATATATATACCAGTATATAACCATCATATTCCCATTGTTGTTGGTTTATCATCTTTAAACACCAGTTTATACCATCACTATTGGGTCTATGTGAATTACTGGAAACGATTCTTCTCAACACCAAGCAGTTTCGTTCCGTTCCGCGCGACCAAAATGTGATCCCCGAGGCCAGAAACACAATCCGCCCAACGCCCGCTGCGACGCGACCGGGGGTCCAAGCGACTTGAAGGCGACGAGAAACAAACGGCGGACGCCATGGTTACCATGGTAACGAAGTGGCAAAGAATTGGAGATTACATAAAACAATGGCTCTCCATATATGGTTAATATACCCATTGCAAATGGTTAGATAACAATTATAATGATGATCGTATGGGCATCAATGTGATGATTAATAATACCCTTTAAATACCCATTGTAAATGGTGAATCAATCTGATGATTAATGATAGTGATCATATCCCCAGTGCCAAGTACCGAGGTCTTCAGTGTTTGGAGCCCAAAAACAAGCCCCAAATATGGTGAAGGTGTGAAGGTGCTTGGAGCTGCAGGGATAAGATATACTGGTAATTTATATAACTGTTTGCTATGGAACTCCACGGTATATTGAATAGGTCAGTTTCAATAGCAATGTTCTTCTACTGCATGGAGTGTAACCAGCAAGAAGTGTTTGAAGATGGTTGGCAGTACTAGCCTGGTTGGCGGTTTGGAACATGAATTTTATTGCTCCATATATTGGGAATGTCATCATCCCAACTGACGAACTCATATTTGTCAGAGGGTAGGTCAACCACCAACCAGTAGCCCTGCAATGCCCTGATGAACCCTGGTTGATGTTTGAAAAAACAGGTCTCCCACATGCTGCAACAATTTTGATGATGATTCCGGCAACGGGAAGCATAAAAAGGAACGAATCGTCAACCCTCGAAACCGCATAGTCGAAACTTGAAATTGCATCTCGCCCTCAAACTCATTGTTTGGTGCACACATCTGTTACCTCTTCACATTTGTTGCTGCGTTTATGTTGCGGAATCAGCAGCTTGATGATGAAGCACAACCAACCAACCAACCAACCAGAGAGAGGAACTACTGTAATTCAGATTCCGAGTGCAGAGGGAAGCAGAGGGAACAAAAGATATGACTTTAGTAACTTTAGTGATCAGAATATCAAAGATCAAAATATGTAGATCAGATTTTTGAGTTGCTACTTGTTGCAAGGAACAAAAAAGATAACTTTTCACCCTTGGCACTTTTGATTCCAGATGCCCAGCATGCATTTCAGTTGCAGGCAGCACAGCTTTCGAAGACTATCATGCCAGTGCTTGTGATATTTTATGCTTATAAGTCTACAACTGTTGGGTATCGGTATATCATGGTATATCCATGTATAGACATGGGGTGGAAACCACATCTTTCCCAGAGTGGAATTTGAATAAAAATTACATTCTCTTTTGGTACCCCCTTACACCTCATATTCCTGTCCCGCAGGACTGCTTCAAATGGATGTGGGACATGTGGCGGGAGCAGAAAAAGTGGGTGCAGAAGAAACTGATGCTCGACCTACAAGGGGTTGAGCAACCTTTGGTAAGCTTGGCCATGGATTTTCTCCATGCCAACTTGTTGAACTTAATCCCTGAACATCCCTGAACTAAATGGAGTGCTTAAGGGGAACCTCATGTGTAAATGGGGCATGTTAGTTCTTTGCTTCAATGACGTTTCGAATAATATATCTTTCCGGTTTGGAAAAAATACATTGGCAACTTGCCGTTGCGAAGTGACAGGCAAACTCTGTTTTGAATGGAAGATCACACTCTGTCAGTTGCAGATATCGATCTGTACGAGGGAATGGTCAATACCCAGCCAAAGCCAGAACATCTGTGATTAAAAGCAACAGAGAATGCTCATTGATCTTTGGGGAAGTAATGACTCAGATACCTACGTACTGTCAGAAGCTCAAAATCCCATCAGCCATCGCAGCTACCTGGTAATGAGGTTAGTATGTTTGATCAGCAAGTCCTGTGGATCAATATCCGTGAGGGGTTAAAATCATAGTTGTCAACCAGCTATGTATTGAGATTAACCAGTTGCAACTTACCATATGTCAACCATTTGTTCAAGGAAATCATCTTGGAACCAGGGCTCAGCGCAGATAACTGGGATCCACGGAAATCGGACAGTGCTGAGCCGTTTAGCACTATTCAAGTGGAATTTTACAGTGCAGTGTGTTCTCTTCTTTTCGGGGTTATACTACAAAGTGGGGCCCCCTAGATAGCTAAGTTGGTTTATAACTCCAATAACTAACTATGGTTTATGGTTCTTATAACTATAGTTATTGGGGCTTATAAACCAACTTAGCTATCTAGGGCCCCAACATTGTATACATGTATTCATATATTTAGTTCGCATGTCATTTTGTCGGGAAGCTCCTGGGTTTTATCTGACTCTCCAAAAACAAATCGGTACTCTCTTGAAGCGCTGGAGCTGCCCTTGGGTTTTAACGGTTAGAATAGTTCTCTCTCAAGATGGCATAGCAGGATAACCAACTGGTGGTTCCAACCCTCCTGATATACTCGTCAGTTGAGATCATCACCCAATTATGGTCGAACATGAAGACTCTATTTCAAGCCACCCACCAGAAACGGATTTTGAGCCGTCTAAAGGCTCTGCTGGCCGGTGGCTACATGGGTCATGTCACACAAAAAGCCAGAGAAGTTGAACTCTTCAGCCATTGCCGGAAAGTGAATTAAGTTTCTATCTTTTTGGGTGTTACTATATGATCTATATGGAGGTTTAATCGAATGCGGGTACCCAAGTCATGATGGGTTTACGCCGAGGACGGACTCAACGGCATCCTGGCATGGTGTCAGCGTCTGGTGAAGTCCTGAAATAAGTGGCGTGTGGGACCATGTCATGGACCATCATGATGGGGGATTTGTGTTTCTATATGATTTAACCCATTGTTTGGTTTCACCAATTACTGAGTGGTGTTTTTAACTAGTGTTACTGGGTTACTTTCTAGAGGTGACTTTCAGCAGTAACGCTGCGTGCGGATGATGCTTTTTGATCGGATGTTCATCTTGCAATGGAGATGAAGGGAGGGAGATTGCCAGAGAAGATTCGCAGAAGGTAAGCCTTTCAAATTGACCAGACATAGGGGTAAGTGAACAATAGGTTCAAGAGAGAAAATTTGGAGAGATCATGTCAGATGACCTCAAACCACAAGATATGTTTCATGTTGCCTGGCTTCGGGCCCCAGGTCCAGGGCTGAGAGACTGAAAGCAGCAGTAGTAGACCTTGTTTACCTTTGTGGATGACCTGGAACATATGAAATTGACAAAGTCCTTCACCCTCCTTTCTTTTAGACTGAAAAAACATTAAGCAACGACTTTGTTGGGGGGAAGTCCAACAAGTGAGGAAAGTAAGACATTTACAGTACATAATTGGCTCTTATCTATCATATTATATTGTTGAATATCTTTGAATGATGGGCTGGTTTTAGCACATGAAAAGTCAGGGGGGTTGCAGGCTGCAAGCAACGGAGTGTGCTCGACGTGTTTGGTTCAGCAAAAACATCCCCTCTACAGCGGCTCCTGAACTCCATGTGCCAAGAGGCCATGCAAGCAATACCATCTGGTTGGTGGTTTCAAACATTTTTTATTTTCCAGAATATATGGAATGATCCTTCCCATTGACTCATATTTTTCAGAGGGGTAGGTCAACCACCAACCAGCCATGTTTTTTGTTGCTCACATGGCGTTAAATTACCATGTTATACTCAAAGTCGTTCATTGGGGATCCTGGACTAGCAGAACAGCTCTCCCAGTGGTATTACAGGATTAACATACGATGTGGGTGGGATGATATACAAATTAAATCATATCAATTTTGCTGAATCATAATACATAACAGACACAACGTTGAAAAAGTCATATGATCGAAACTTATATCATACATTATCATACTATGATCATCATACTACATATATGTCATGTTTTGAAATCACATTATCATGTATTGATATTGTGAAATGATACCCCAGGAATGGGCCAGCACCGCACAGGGGATGTTTGCTTTGCCACTTCAGGCGGATTGGCAGATCATTGCGACGCACTTCAACTGTGGCCATGAGGCCCGCTCGGTCGCGTCGGGGATAAGGTGGTAGTGATTGCTTTATGGAACTGATGGATGAACATGGGAATAATTTGGATATATATGGATTCCGGGAAGTCCCAAAAGATTGGACATGATGAAATGGATCACTAAGTTCGGAGTCAAATCACTTGGTTTTCAACAACGGTCCTGGCATATCAACCGGTCCTGCATTTCTGAGCCTTTCGGAGAGGCTGCCTGGTACAAAGAGATGTACCAAAGGTTTGGCCTCGATTTGCTGATCACAGGCCTGGCGGTTGGGGGTAACCATGAGCAGAATGGGCGCTATGTGCCACAGCAGAGACATCCCTTCCCAATCATTGGGTCCCAAGATCTCAGGGAACAGGTCTACGTCGCTGAGAAAACATAATCTTGAGGTGTAGGTACGAAAGAGTTGATATATTCTGATTCTAACGTTTTAGCCTTTGATCCCTTCCCCCCTATACTAACCCCCCCTGTCCCAAAATTGAGAATGGACCCTATCAGTATTTGGGGGACGTTTACTTGGGGAAGGGATGAAATTTGGCTCCGACGTTGGCCTTGGGACATGCCATGTGCCCATGGCCCACTGAGAGCGCCCACCAGGACATACTCATGACCAGCAAGTCTATCACAACTCCGGCTTGCTTGGAGGCCAGGAGCCATGGAAAAACATGAACGTCCAAGCGGTGAAGGTGTGTTTGATCATGATGACAGTGATGACATGAACACCAAATCTGGTCGGTGGTTTTGAACATGTTTTTTTTCCATCTTTTGGGAATAATCATCCCAATTGACTAATATTTTTCAGAGGGGTTGAAATCACCAGCCAGACATAATTCAATCTATGATCGGATCATCAGATGAAGTTCCAGGAAAAGCAGGTTCGGGTTCTGTGATTCCATGAGATCCTTTTTGCTAAGGAACTCGAACTGATGAACGAGGCTTTGAAACTACTTTGCTTCATCCTATGCATCCCACATAAGCCTTGAAGCTCAGCAGAGAAAGATCTGAAAAGATGATTGCTCTTCATGCCATTGCGGTTTGGAACGTGTGGATAGCTGTCTCCCTCTTACTTTCCAACCACATGCAATTCACTTGGGGTTTCTTTCCTTGTGAAATCCACATAGCATTCTAATCCCTTTTTCGTAATATTTAACACCCCCAGACACATGTTTTAGTTTGGGACACTTATTTGGGATGAGGGATGAGGGTGTTTAAATGTGTTTCATCTCCTACAAGTATGGCATCCTATGGCATCCTATGGCATCCTATGGCATCCTATGGCTCATTTGACTGCCAGGTTTGACGTGTTTTATTACTGGTGGTGGTGGAGGCCGGGTCCCCGGGTTGCCGGGAGATAGCGGTGGAGTTTGGAGATTTTGGATCCTGATGGACGGAATTTGTTGGTCTGAACTGCTAGGGTAAGAACATCCAATGTGACAGTTGATCATATTAATTACCCCCTGGTAGATTAACTTGTTGACCCTGATTTTATCACCCATTAAAATGGTTTCACTAATCTTCCAACCCCGACAACTGCCAGGGTCTATGTTAATATACCAGAGGGTAACATGTGTTCATTAAGTTATCCACTTTGGGGTATCCTCCATGTTTGGATAACGTTGGAGTCCACGTCGACAAATGTCGGGCCGTTCCGAGAAGGGATTTGTGGAGAACGTGTTTTTCGCCGAGCCCCACCAGGTGATGAAAAACAACAGTTGCGACATGGACAATCACGATAAAATGGATAGGCAACTGTTGTTTCGGAATAGTGGATTTAACAGTAACTATGGTACTATCCACTGTTTTTTCAAATGGATAATTATTGTTACCAAGATATGGTTATTATTGGAACAATGGTACAATCATTGATAAAATGGATAACAGTACAATATTACCATATATATAATATATATATATATATTACCATGATTTTATTATGGATTGATAAAAAAATGTAATGTGGGTAAAACAATGCCATAAACCACTGATTTGGGAATGGTAACCATACCACCTATTTATGGTGATAACTGGGGGGTGGTTTATTATTGTTTTAACCACATTAGGGATTGTGTTGTTTTTCTTGGGTACCTTATTGGTGCAATTTGAGATTGTATCCCCATGATATTCCAATCGTATGAATCATATTCCCGTTAAATGATAATGATCATCAACCAATGATTTATAAATTATCCTTTGGTAGTAATTTAACGCAGCTATGGAAAACATGCAAGTTTGTTCGATGATACACCAAACTTAAACACGGTAATGTTAAATAGCTATTAGGCTAGGTGTTAAGGTAATATAATACGGATTTGTCATCGAACTAAATGGGCCATGGAAACCATATCCTTCACGTTTTGTTCGATTCTGTGGATCCACAATATTTTCACCAAGCGACATTCCAATCGGTGGGAGGGTCCAAGGTTTTCCAAGCGACACGTGTTCTCAAAGGCGTTGGTTGATTACTTCGGGGGTCTGTGATCAACCCCTGATATATCGAGGGGTATCATAGTCCATCATAATCCATGGGAATTCACATGGCCAAGCGTTGAAATGTTGATGCTGTCATCCTAACAAGCATCAGTATCCAACATTCACCACCCAGGAACCAACCTTCACTCTGGAAAAACAATAGGGACCTCACTGCGACGTCACGGTAGATGATGATGAGATATGATGAGTAGGGATACAGTAACTATCAAAACTAGCTGTACCAAAGCTGTACCTCAATTTAGTGAATTATTATACCCTCTGGTAAACTAACATAACTATGGAAAATCACCATGTTTAATGGGAAATTCAACTATAAATGGCAATTTTCAATAGCTTTTTGTATGTTTACCAGAGGGTAATTCATCCACATCACCAGCATTTGGTCCGCTGTTTCAGTGACTAGCCCAGTCTCCCAGCGAGGCATTACGTCTGAAGCAGATCCGTCACATCCAAAGAGTAATCAGTACGGCCTCGCGTTCGCAAGGAGATGCAGGATCACCCAAAAGGGTGTACTGATGATGTGGAAAAGCAAAATGGTTTCCCATTCGGAGAATTCTCTACAAATGGTTGGTTTTCCACATCTATGTTAGGGCAACAAGAGGGTCAGTGCTTAATTACTCTCTGGTGATTTAACATAGCTATTGAAAATGGCCATGTATAGTGGATTTACCATGATTTACCTATTAAAATGGTGATTTTCCATAGTTATGTTGCGTTAGTTTACCGGAGGGTAATATCCCTGGTGATCATAAGTCCCCATTCAGTGGTCTATCCCATTGATCAATGGCTTTTCAACAAGCCCAGCAGCAGAACCACTCCAAGCAGATGCGAAAATCACCCTGGATCAATGGCCATGACTCAGGAACCGATTGATTGGAGGTACCTACCATATATAAGGCATATGTTTCAGGCCTATGTAAGGGAATATCCCCACAAAATATGGCCTTATATGGTACAGTACCTCCATTGTAGGGTCCTGAAATTCCCATTGACTGGACTGAACGGGCATTGACGGGAAAATCATCGAAGTAAATGGCCGCATGTTTCACTGCGTTTGCGGCCACCATTTCAGCATTTCATGGCATTTCCCAGTGCGGCCGGATTTTTTTCATTGATTTCTTGTTCAGCAGTGGTGAGTTGCCCCAGTTAGACACCTTTCAAATCAATGGGACCCAAGTTCCTGGATGCTCCCCAGGTTTTTGTCCAGCTGGGGCACAAAAGGTGACAAATGGATTCTTCAAGTGGAGTGAAGGAGTGAAGGAACAACTTCGTCTTGAAAAACCCAATCTGAGATGCTACCCATGGAGTTTCAACATGTTTCTACTATAGCTATAGCTGCTTCTCGATGCTGCATGAGATCGCAGGCCATTTCGAGTGGCATTGTATCTAGTGGAATCCAGCTTCATATTTTGTTTTCGAGCATGCCACGTGAACTGGAGTCACTTGACCCATCTTTCCGCTCCTTGACCTTGGCATTCGTGCCGAAGGATGGAACTCTGGGTTACCTTGGCCACTGTCAAAAGGTCAATGTATCCTATGCCTTGGTTTGTCTGGGGTTCCCCAAATTCCATCCATTCCCAACACATTCCAAAAAAGTTGAAGAGAAGTAGTTGACCTGTGATTTTCAGGTCACCCTTTTCCATGTCTTCGAACGGCCAGGTTTCTTCGACTTGATCATCAACAAGACGGACATTGTCTTGGAGTCGGTGAACTACCGGGGAGTGACTGGAGCTGGATGGGAAGCGATTGAAGGAACGCTTAAAAGTCGCGTACGAAATGTTGCTGTGGTTTTTGGATGTGAAATGTACCAATGAAAACTAAAACAGATTGAAAAAGGTTCTGAACATGCGTTGTGGAATGTTGTGGACCTTTCTTTGGCAACAACATTTTCTGTTGGGGTGCACCAGCCAGTTTTCAATCCTTCAGTTGGCTCCAATGTTGAAACACATTGGTGAACTTGTTAATGACCATGGAGTCACGGATGGGTGGGAGGCAATTTCATCATCAACGTACCATTTATAGTGGATTTACCTTATTTAGCATAGCCATGGAAAATCACCATTTTTAATAGGTAAACCATCTATAAATGGGCCATTTCCCATGGCTATGTTAAATAACCCGAGGGTAAAAATGGTGGATCTTTCCATAGTTCTGTAAACGTTTACCAGAGCATGTCATGATTCTGATTTTCCATTGATGCCACCGATCCGTGGAACAAAACGCTTTTCACTTGTAGCTGGGGCCAGTATCCTCTGGTTTCACCATAGGAATCTTGATGAAATCCCGAAATCCCATTCTCTCATTTTTGACCCTGGGTTGAAGGATGTTGAAGGTGGCTCATCAATAGCAGGGCTGTGCTTAAAAAGAACATTCTCAGAGAACACATCATGGAATGGTCTCCGAGATCTGGGTCAAATGTGTGTGTGTGTCTGAAAATATAATATATGTATATATATATATATATACGGGACATGATGACTAAGCCCCCAGGGGTACGTTTTCCTGGCCGTTGATGGGTGGATAGTGTTTTTCCCGGAATTGTGTGAAGGGACACCTCCATTTGGATGAATTTGGACGACCTCACTGCGATGTCACTTGATTTTAAAGATAGTTGATAAGGATTTGATCAGGGGAATTATCAAGTGGCCTCCTTCAGGTTATGTAATTCCTGCAGATCAATGTGCATCCCCCTTTGGGGCAATAATCCATCACAATCCGCTACATCGATTCCTAGTACTCAATCAATACAATGGAATGATTGAGCGTTTTGAACATTACTCATACACACATACATGTTAATATTTTATCTACAATGTATGTACTATATATACTTACAAAGATTCAAACATGTATTAAATATATATATAATAATCATGATTTTTATATATATATATATATATACTGGTCGGTGGTTTGGAACATGTTTTATTTTTCCATATCTTGGGAATAATAATCCCAACTGACTAATATTTTTCAGAGGGTTGAAAGTTGAAACCACCAACCAGATATATACTTATATCACCACTCTTTTGGATTGATCCATGAAAAAAAGATACTCTCAAGCTCCCAGTAAACTTGCGACATCGAACGTGACCACAAAAGGAACGAAGTTGCGATCCATGGTGGATATGTCCTGTATGGAACCAACCCTCCAAAACACCCATATGATTTGTGAATGATTCTTATCATAAATATATGATTGGAATGTAACGGTGATATTTCATGTTAAATCCTATAAATGAAGGACCCAAAAATAAATAAATACATGCAATACCAATACTTAACCAGCTGTTCTTTGGCATAGTCCATGTTGGGCAGAAGCGAAGACGCTCGAACTCATTGGAGCCCTGACTCTGCAAAAAAAATGGCTGCTGTTGAAAGTATGGTGCACATTCAAAGAGCTGCAAGTTTCCAGTAAAGATCATTGTTTCGCGCTTCATTATTTAATACTAAATCGGTCTGTCTGAAAATGAGGGATACCCCAAATGGCAATTTAGATAGGGAAGATTAGGGCAATCCATTCGAAAACCCAGCAGCAAGTTTAGTAAATATGTGGTTGCACGCTTGGAGGGGGACGGAATACAAACTGACCAAGATGTCGATCGCGGCAACACTACGATTACCTCGGCGAAGGAGAAGTCGCAGCGACGCAATACCGCTTGCCAGTGCAACAGTTGCCCCAAATTTGATCAAGAGGGACGCAGGAACCAACTTATTTTCTAGGTGCACATAGCTTGCCTCTTGCGTTTTTGGAAAAGTAACCTGCGCATGCTGTTGCTTGATTGACGCTACCACTCACACCAAACATCGGGCCCCTGAGGGCAATCTATCCACAGGGCACGGATGCTTTTTGCAACAAGAATCTGCACGTTTCTAGACAGCGGTGCTTTCCAGCCTGCACCAACCTTTCTTGCAAAGGTGCGCCTGTGCTTTCCGCAACGTTTCCCCATTTTTTGGGGCCGATTCCCGGCGTCCTTGTCTTTTTTGCAGCGGTTAGCCGGTGTTTTTTGCTCCGCTTCGCTGGTAGCACTGGGTGGTAGGAGATAGTTGGTATAGTGGGTGGTAAGCACTTACCCCACTTTGACCTTCTTCTCGCCCGCATGCACAGAAGTTGACGACTAGAGCATGCAATTGGAATGCAAGTGGTTGTTCCTGTTATTCCTGTTGATCCTGCTGTTCTTGTGTTTTTTCCTGTTGCTGCTGTAGCCGGTTGTGCTTGCCGTTTCGGTGGTGAGTGGTTGTTTTGGTGGCTGGGGGTCGAGCAGGATAAAATTTGTTCGGCGGGAGGGCGCACATCACCTCCCCTGCAACTGCAATGTGCTGAAGCTGTTGTTCCTGATATGGGTATTCGATGCAAGTAGGTGATTGCGGACGTACAGGCATTGGAAGCAGTAGCAGTAGCGCAGGCACTAAAGCTGGTAAAGATCGTAAAGGTAATAGTACAGATGTAGTAAGGGTAGTACAAGTAGCCGGTATTTAGCGAGTAGAAGCAGCACCAGCAGCAGCAGCAGCACCCTTACGCCAACCGTTGCAAAAAAACTGCAGCAGGAACATCAGCAGCACCGCGGCAACAACCCTTCCAAACCCGTGCGAAAAACACCGCTTAGCGTCACAGAAAGCACGGACCATTGCCGTTGCAAAAGCACCGGTTCCGGTTGCAAAAGGAACACGCAGCCTCGATGCATTCCGCATACTGGAATAAGATGGAATAAAAAGTAACTTTGGTTGGTGGGGCCTTTCGCAATGATTTTAATACAAAGAAAAACGCATCTTTCCGTCAAGGTACTTCTGACCCCATTCAGCCGCCCAGGAAAGCTTGGGGAAGTACCGTGTGCAGCCACAAGCGCTTGCACTTTGAGACAGCCGCCCACACGTGGGTTTGAACAAATGATCCAGCAAGCTAGCAAAGGCAAAGAATCACAGCAATCGCTGCTGTGTGCAGATATTGCAGGTCCAAAGAATGGAAAGGAAAAAGAACATTAGCTTCAATTTTTCCAAGCCCATAATAAATATAGATTATGATGCCCGGGCCTTGCAGTCCTAGGGAAGAATGAATATAACGATGTTTTTCCCCCTACTGGCTAGGAAATGGTTTTTAGGTTTTACCGGTAGTACCGCACAAGGCGGTGGCGGAAGTTTCAGAAATAGGAAACCTATAGGAGAGGTTGGCTGTTGTGAATCACGGATGGCAGAGCGAAGCCACTGATCGACCGACAGGTGGTTGAGGTCTCCTGTCTTTCTCTATCTTTCTCTCTCTTTCTTTCTCTTTCTCTGACTATCTACCTACCTACCTACCTATCTATCTACCTATTTATCTACCTATCGATCGATCTATCGATCTATCGATCTGTCTATCCATCTATTTATCTATCTATCTAATCTACGTAGTCTAATCTATTCTTGTCTATTCTAATCTAATCTAATCCAATCTAATCTAATCTAACTACCTATCTATCGATCGATCTATCGATCGATCTATCGATCTATCGATCTATCGATCTATCTGTCTGTTTGTCTGTCTATCTATCTATCTATGTATCTATCTATGTATCTATCTATCTAATCTAATCTAACCTAATCTTATCTTATCTAATCTTATCTTATCTTGTCTATCTATCTATCTATCTATTTATCCATCCATTCTACTCGCACGCCTGCCATCGTTTTTGGACATGCTACAAAACCTTCACTTTTTGCTTACTTTTAACAAGGTCTACCCCCCTCATGTTTTTAACATGTTCACTTCGAAATGTGCTTCTCGCCACAACGGCGTGCACTTGTTTGACATCTTAACTTCCAAAAAGTGGTCCGAACCCTTAGTGTTTTTAACATTTTGACTTGGAAATGTGCTTCGCGCCACAATGGCGTGCACTTTTTCGACATCTGAACCTCCAAAAGTGGTCCGGAGTTGTGTGTTTTGTGTAGTTTGACTTCGAAATGTACTTCGCGGTGTGTTTTGTACATTTTGACTTCGAAATGTACTTCGCGCCACAACGGCGTCCACTTTTTCGACGCCTCAACTTCCAGAAGTGGTCCGGACCTGCGGCTTTAGTGAGCCTACTTTTCAATTCTCCGGAGCCAGAAATTATGGAAAAATACAGAGTTTCGCGATTTTCTTACCTTTTCGGGTACCTGGGTCTTCTTTCCTCTGAGATTTCCTCTTTTTGATTTTCTTTCTTCTCTTCTCTTCTTCTTTGATTCTTACTACCTTTGCTTACCACCTTTGCTTATTAAATTGTCGGAAATTTTGATTACTAAATGTCCTTCGAATATAGGTATAATTCTTCTTTTTTTTTTCTAATTATTTTTTTATCGATTCGTTATGACTATAGATACACATGGGTTTGAACCCTATTTTGAATTCTTGATATTAATATAATGAAAAAATATTGGATCCGAATATATATTATAATTATATAATTTAATATGATTAATAATAAAATTATAAAATCATAAAATATATAATAAATATAATTTTAAATAAATATATATTATAATAATATTAAAAAGAAAAAATATTTAAATTATAAAAATAAATTAAAATATTAATATTAATTTTTATATATTTTGAATTATTTTTATATTTTAATAAAAAAATATTATGTTTAATAATAAAAAAATATTATTATTATATAAATATATAAATTATATATATATATTATAAATATTTATATTTTTAAATAATATAAATATTTTTTGAAGAATATATTACCGGATTTTAAAAAAATAAATTTATTAATTTGATACATAAAAAATAAAATTATAGAAAAAAAAATATATAAAATAAATATATATATATATATTTTCTGATAATAATATAATATATTTATTTATGGATTTGAATGGTTTGGATTCGGACATAATCGGCATTATAAATTAAAATTATATATTATAATAATTATTTTAGGTTATATTTATAATTCGGGTTGATATAAATATATTTTAATTTGGAAAATAATAATTTTTAAATCGTAATGGAATTATTTCGTTAAGATAATATTTGATTGGAAATTAAAATAAAAATATAATAAGAATATGGATATGAAAAGATTAGGAAAGGCAAGAAATTGGGGAAATGAAGAAAATAGGGAAAAATATAGAATAGGGAAATGAAAAGAACAGGGAAGAAAGGAGAATATGAAAAATAATGAAAATAGGTATATAAATAAATTAAGGAAATAATAAGAATTGGGACGAAAAAAATATATATGAGTAGGGGCCCCTACACCCTTTCCCCCCCCCCAGCCAGATGGTTCCCCCCCCCAGCCAGATGGTTCCCCGCCCCTGTGGCAGGGGAGGGGGGGGTTTTCTCAGCAGTTAAGCCGATTGTTGATACAGGAATGGTTTCTTGGCCGACATATATATATATATATGTGTACAGTATGTATAAGGTAAACGAAATATGAGATAGATCCAAAATCAAAATATCAATATCTAATATTTAGAATGTGCATATATATATATATTCTTTTTTTATTATACATATGTTTAGATTTGCAAAGATAAGCAAATATGTAGCAAATAGGTAGCAAATATGTTGCAAACCATGTGCGAGGCACGTTATAGGCGGTTCGAAATAAAGGTTATGATAGAAATATACAGGTAGACAAGGTCCGTTGACGAGGTCGTGGCTCTCAAGTACTGCAAATAACGTAGAGATGCGAGGTTGGAGGGGTGGAAAGGGGACTATATA
>Ga0126342_10002003_pt1 | contig 30658 bp, 27 predicted proteins | sample Cyp1metagenome_FD_92528 | JGI IMG/M metagenome (GOLD analysis project Ga0126342, IMG submission 92528) | Coral microbial communities from Lord Howe Island, Old Settlement Bay, Australia - Cyphastrea 1 metagenome | ecosystem: Host-associated > Invertebrates > Cnidaria > Coral ...
ACACTTTGAAGGAAAGGCAAAAAACACTGTAAAATACAGTGTAAAATCAACATTTTGCAGATCCATACAAATAAATTGCAATTGGCTTCCGGGGAACCCCCAGCCTTCGCCCTATATATATATGCCTATGGCTGCCTATATGCTCCATCTACAGTTGTCATTATGTACCTACATCACTGGGACATTTGTGCTTAATCAAATAGGTCAGTTTTAGAAACAACTTGAAAGCAATTATCATAACCACTATCATGAACTATCCGCAACATCCGCATATGTCATGAACCACCGTGAAGTATCATTTAATTATGATAACATATTATGATGATCATGTGTTATCATCGAGTTTCATTGTATAATTGGCCTTAGCTATATTTTCCTGTCCCTTCCTATCATTAGTCATGGTCAATTATTGATACTTAAGTATAATCAACATGTTTTTTCTTTTTTAATGTTACTATATTCACCACAGTATATCGTAAGTATCACTACAGTATCATAAGTATCGTTTGAACAAACATCAACTATCATGAAAACAGCAGCTCTCATTTGGCAACAACAATCAATCCAAAATGAATCAACCGTCATATTGAATAACATCAATTCATAAGAACTCTCATAACCATCACAACTCACATCAACTATCATGTTAACTAGTCAAGTAGTGAATTATTATAGTTTTTAGATATTAGTTACCCTCTGGTAAATTAACATAGACCCTGAAAATAGGCTAGTTTTAATGGAAACTAATCTTCCAACCCCTATCTGCCAGGGTCTATGTTAATTTACCAGAGGGTAACTATCATTCTTCCAAACTCGGTCCATTCTCGTGTCCTTCCCATGAAAAACCGCCATGGCGGTTTCGGTTTTTCAGGTCCAAGGGAAGTTGGAGGAAGCCTTCGAGATGGCTTCTGAGCGACGGGAAGCTGGGCTTGGGAGCCCTGATGTCATGAGTGTAGAATTAATAGTTATTATATATATATATGTCTATACAGCTAATCTATGGTGAATCTATGGTTAATAATGGTTAATAATGGTTAATAATGGTTAATAATGGTTAATAATTGGAATATGGGGTTATATATATATACATATATATATATATATATCTGGGTAAATTATAACGACCTCACTGCGACCTCACTGGAATCATGGTTAATGAGGGAAATTATCCCCAAATAGCCTTATTTCAGGTTTGTGAAATATTGTAATTTACCCAGATATATATATATATACAGCTATGATGATATAGTAGAATTAATTATTATATCATATTTGGAATAGTGATGATATGATATTTACTTACTAATTATTGTATCTATGATATTATTTAGAAGCAGTAATAGCTATCATTCATGATATACTGAAATAAAAAGTTATATATATATACATGTTTAAGGTATCATACCGGCTATATATGATATATTGATATATGATATATTATTAATGTAATTTATGATTTACTGAGATATGATATAAACAATACCACCTATGTGTATACTAGGCAGATAGATAGAGATGGACACTTGCATATAGTATGTATGTGTGTATATATAAATGTGTGTAACGACAAAGCTCTACAGCTCCAAACAGCTTCTAAGACTGTACTTGGGAGTTGTTTTGGTGTCTGAACAGCTTCTGAGGTGGTATTTGGAGTACTAGGGAACAAGAACAGAAACCTGTTTATCAATAAATGGGTGTCAGACTAAGGGATTTGGAGAATCTCTTTGGTTGGACCACTTTGAGTGTACTTTCTAGTAGTTCTACCCAGCAATGAACACATCAGTCATTTGTGGATTATATTTCAATCAATTCCATTTGTATCTATATGTCACGATACATATTCACACACACACAGATATATATATATATATAGATGTGACCATGTGTATGTATATATATATACATGCATATACTGCATATACAGATACACGTGTACATATAGATATACATGTACACACACACATATATATATATACATATATATGCACATGTATCCATTTGCCCATGTGTAAACATGTGGACATGTAGATAGATGGGTGGATGGATAGATAGATAATAGATAGAGAAGTACAGATAGATCGATACATATATATATGTATAGAGAGAGATAGATAGAGATAGATAATTGATAGATGCATAAATAGATTGATACATCGATTCAAAATAAAAAAAAAGATAGATAAATAGATAAACTAGATAGATAAATAGATAGATAAATAGATAGATAAATATACAGATAAACAGATATAAATTTCGATAGAATCGATCGATGGATAGATAGGTAGATGGATAGAGGGATAGACAGACAGACAGATAGATAGATATTTAGATAGACAGATAGATAGATAGACAAATGGAAAGATAGATATCCATTTTCCAAACCTGTGGAAATACAAAATGCCCGCTTAGATCCAGCGGCCCAGGTTGAGACTAACACGGCTTTGTCAGCAACTGGAAACCAAGGTGCGGGCCCCATCAACAATGCTTCGACAAAGTGGATATTTTAACAACAACGTGGTGGCCATTTATAGTGAAATCGTGTATCTTGGCCAATGAGTTAAAACTAGGTTAAGGCATGGGTTCATGGTAGGTATATTCGTAGTCTACAGTTGACAGGGATGATAGACCAGCAGACAAAATTAGGGAGCACCACATGATAGCGTAGTTTTCCTGAACCATGAGGGGAATGCTATCATTTATATCTGAATTATCGTACAAAAAAAATAAAACTAGGGGTCACCAGCTTGTATGATTTTAGGTGTTTTGATGATTCACATATAGACATGATTTATATCAATTGGCCATGCATATATATATATATATATATATACGATTATATACGTATATAAATATATATACGTATATATATATATATACGTATATATATATATATATATATAATAAATGTATAGTTCTGGTGATTCCCGTACATATATGGATATTCATATACATATAATCCACGTATGTATACAAATGTGATAATGAATATTCATATTATCACATATATATATATATACACGTATAATTCTATACATACATGGGTTATAATATTCTATGAGGATCTATTGTGGTAAAACCAATCACCTGGTTGACATGATGGTTGCGACCTCTCTCGCCGACACCAAACATATTATGGTGAGGAATTTGGATTGAGGCTGTAAACAAATCTTGCAGAGGTTTACCCTCTGGTAAACTAACAGTTTGCTATGGAAAATCACCATTTTTTATAGGTAAATCAACTATAAATGGGCCATGTTCAATAGCTATGTTCATAAAGGTATGATTTCCTGTTTGATCGTCTGTAGCAGGTGGATCGCCTCGCACGACAGAGCAAGGAGCAATTGTCCAAAGGTGAGTTTGTGGAGGCGCGATGTTTGATGATGTCCGATGTCACCTCGGGGTTTCACCCCTATGATGGATGAATATTGGGATTGATAGTTTTTGTATGTTTAATGGTGTTTTTCCATAGTTAAAATGGTGATTTACCATAGTTAGAATGGGGATTTACCATAGTTTTTCCATTAAAAATTGTGATACCCTCTGGTAATGACTAACATAGCCCTGGTATAGATGGCCCATAGAAATAGATGGTTTACCTGAGTTTACCTATTAAAAATGGTGATTGTCCATGGCTATGTTAAATAACCAGATGGTACCCTCTGGAAAATTAAGAGTCGGACCCAGATTTTCCATAGCCTAGTTTTAATGGAAACCTGAACCAACCCCGATGACTGCCTTTATTTACTGGAGGGTATATAATAATGGATTGATATTGGCCAGAAAGTAGGACGATTGATAGAATGTGAAATTGACATGCTTTTTTATATCACTATGTTGATTGAAAAAAAAGGTGAATGCCCATGGAATTTTATAGATAGGACATGGCATGAAAAAAAAAGGACAAATTATTGCCAAACAAGTACCCCTTGAATATATAGTGATGGATGAAGAATGGGGAGACAACAGGATAATGGATAATAGGATAATGGATACACAACAGGTATATAAGTGGGTATGTCACCCACCAAGTAGGATGAACCACCAAGTGGACATGTCACCAACTCCAATAATAATTATTATAGGTTAACTTAATTTAGCTAGGGTTGATGAATTATAGGTTAACTCAACATAAAACTATAGTTAAGACTACGTGTTGCTTCATCCCACGTAGTGGCTTTTAACCCTAGTTATCAGTTATAAGTAGGAAAAGTAGGGTTAATCCACTTGCAACTGTGTTATAACCCACTTACCGAGTGGGATGAACCACCAAGTCGGGATTTTACCGTCCGCACTAATTTAGTATAGTAGGGGGATAAGCGATGATAATGAGGAGTTTACCAGCCCAAAATGGTGGGTACCCACAGAATCCACTGGTGAAAATCATTTCCCAAGGATTCCCAAGGATTTGTTTGCGATAAAAATTGTATATATGTATCCAGTTTCTGGAGAATTTTGTGGACCAAGAAAATGGAGATATGACCTGATCTAGCCCACCAACATGACCAACCAGTATAAGGCTCTAGCCAGCAATCATTATCATGTAAGCAGCCTCAAAACACCTAAGAATGCCTTGGTTCTTTGCGGCTGTAGACATGGATGGAATTGAATTGTGGTGCAATGTCAATGCATGTCAATGCAAATACATCCTTGTGTGAATGTTGCGTGGCTTTGGAATTGGATCTACTGTACAGCAAGAAATCACGGATTTCAATCAAACAGACCAACAATTGGTTGGTCATTTCTTACACATCTATAGATCCATACAGGTATAATATATATATACATATAATTACTGTATATACATAACGTAGGATGTCTCTATCTGTTTCCCATCCCTGAAAATGCGGGGGTTGGATTCTTCATGACTTTCCCATGTCAGACTTCACGGGCGAACGCGCTTCGACAGGATCGGCTCAGCTCGCAAGCCAAAAGCGTTGAGACCTGCAAGGAGGCCGACGTGTATTAAACAGAGTTACCCTCTGGTAATGACTAACATAGCTATTGAACATGGCCATTTATAGTGGCTTTCCCCATTCAAAATGGTGATTTTCCAAATTTCCCATAGTTATGTCAGTTTACCAGAGGGTTAAACACACTCATTAAAGGGATTGATCTGGATGAGTTATGATGACCTCACTGTGATGTCAATGATGGTTCATACGTGGTGAATCATCCCCAAATGACCGCAAACTTGAGCTATTTTCAGTCTTGTGAATTACTTTGTTATATAAACCAAATTTTTCTAGATATTTAAAATATAGCCATAGAAATAGTGGATTTAGCCATTGAAAATGGTGGGTCTTTCCATTTTTCTAGATATTTATACGCCCACAGTCGAAAGGCTTCCCAATATGGGATGGATGGTTCCATCAACCCTCAAAATCTCATGTAACTTGGCATTTTCCTAGTGGGAAATCCACCACGACATGGAGTGGGGAAAAGAGATCCTTCAGCAAATCGAAAATAAAAATTGGAACTCAACCAGAAAAATTACACTGGTTTCTTGGATCAACACTATTATCAGAGGGTTGAATCAGGAGAAACACTGATGAACATGATATATGATGGTGCTGCATGTATGGTCTATGTTGGAACAAACATGTTAGGGAGTAAATATTGTTAAATGTTCCAGCACCACAGAGCATGTGCAATAGGCATAGATGGATAGAAAAGTATGGAAGCAGCAATATAGAAGGGGGTGAAAAAAAAACAAGTAAAAGAATCAATGGGTAACTTATGGCTGGTTATGGACCGTGAAACATGGGGTATAAGCGGTACAAGCAACCACCAATCCGTTTGGATTTTGTTCAATCACACACTTGACCAAATGCGTTGTGTTTGGAGTAGTATGGAGGATCATTTCGAGAAAAAAGCAATAACTTGTATTCAATTCTCACTTCCACCACTCAACCGATTGTGGTTTCAAGGTTTTATTTAAAAAAAAAACATATTTAGCATAAATAATTTATAGTTCACCTTACTTAGGAATTGCGAGGTCGATTTTTTCCATCTGATGTGGCCATTTATTCCATGGAAGTCCCAAGAAAGACAAGAACATTATCAAAATTGTACATCATTATCACCGTGTTTTCTTTTGCGGAGCAAACAAGTAAACATCCGCAAGCGCATTCCGAGCCAGAAATCTATGGACGCCATTCTGATAGGAAACTCGGTCTCCTAGGAACACATACAATGTGAGGCCCCCCAGTTATAAGTTGGTTTATAAGCCCCAGCAACTATAGTTATAAGTACCATAAACCATAGTTATTGGAGTTATAAACCAACTTAGCTATCTTGGGGGCCTCACATTGTATGGAAAGATCCTCTGGATTCCCAGTGAGTTGTCCGAATTGGGGGCGAAATAAATCGCCATTGGCTCGCCAGGCTATTGAGGTCCTTCGAGACAAGATCCAACGACAAGTTCAGGACCAATGGCATAGGGAGAAAGGGAGAAACTGCAGAAAAAGACCATGGTATCATGGAAGAAACATCATTTTTGTTGTACCTTGATGGCGCAACGTATTCCTTAGCTGGTAATTTGCTTATCCTCAGCTACAGTCCTAGTCATGCCAGTCATGGAGACTTATTTCAGTGTGGTAAGGCTGGCCTTTTGCTTGTCATTCGGATCATGCACAATTGCACAATTGCCAGGACTTGAACACTTCCTTATCCTCGTCCAAGAGTGAACTGTCAGAAGAAGTGGAAAGGCACTACACGGCTTTGCAGGAGGCCGGGGATCAAGTCCAAATGTAGTGAACTGATCCAACAAGTAATTTCAACAAAAACAAACTGATGCTTGACTGGAAAAGACTGAAGAAAAAACATGCCTTTTGTGCCCCGATGGTTCGCCATCAGGCGTTTGTTTAGTCCATGCCTTGATCAAAGAATGAGTCAAGGATGTTGGTCGGTGGTAATCAATAGTCCGAACATGCCCGAACCTGGCACGCAATGTTTTGAGTCATCGTTGACTTGCAACTTGCAGCAACCTCTTGACCGAACAAACCCCAATTGAAGAATGGTTGAGAATGAGAAACCAACAATTTTCAAATGTATATGTTCCTAAATGAGGTGTGGTTACTGTAAATTATTCAGGCCGGATACAGGCCCATGGTTGATAAGGGATTCAAGGGATACTGCTGTTCGCATCTACTATCTTTGGTTTGATAGCATCGATGAAGTTAGACTCCACTGTTCAACAATCTCTCTTGGGCAGAAACAATCTAGTTCTCATTTTTTTTTGTTTGAATAAGTGTTAATATCAACTAATATCAACTAATATCAACAAATATCCACTAATATCAACAAATATCAGCTAATATCCACTAATATCAGCCAATATCAACTAATCTAATATTCCATATATATCTATATATATATATTTATATGTGTGTGTTATATATATATATATATATTACATAATTCCATCATCACTTCCGAATTCCCTAAGAAAAGGCACAAATCGCCAGGCCATGAGGCGCGGCGACCGCTGCCTGGCAGAGGAGTTCTTCCGAAAGCTGCAGGAGTCCTCTGAGAAGTCCCTCGGGCAGCTGGCGGTGCAAAAAATGCTGGAGACCCGACATGGTAAACATACAAAAAACGATGGAAAAACACGATTTTTAATAGAAAAACTCACGTAAATCACAAGTTTTAATGGAAAAACTATGGTAAATCACAATTTTAACTATGGAAAATCACCATTAAACATACAAAAACTATGGAAAGATCCACCATTTTTGAATGGGAAAACTCACTCTTTCTATGGCCAGTTTTAATAGCTATGTTATGTTATATAAATTACCAGAGGGTACCATTGGTATACCATGGCTGATTTAACAAAACACTAGGGATTGAAAACCATCACTATTTTAGGGTTTTAGGTTTAACATGCTGATCTAACAACCAGTGGGGATTGAAACCATCAGTTTTTTTGGGAACATGGATGAACATGGGGGATTTAAGATGATTGAAGAACCGGAGTGTACCAACGATGACAAGGGGATTTTTCACAAATATCATCTGGGATTTTGGGGATATACCCTCTGGTAAACAAACAGTTTGCTATTGAAAATGGCCATAGAAATAGTGGGATTTTTCCATAGTTTTTTGTGTGTTTACCAGAGGGTAACAAGAAGTATAGATACCCGAAACATCCTGAAACCAAACATATCACGACTTTAGCGACTTGACCAGCTCTCCAGAAATGGCACTGAGTCATCGCAGAAATGGCTCCAAATGAAGGTATATAGAAGGAGCCAATTTTTGTGGATTTAACAATCAACAATGGGGATGGAACCAATATATATATATACATATATATATATATGTATATATATATATGTATATATATATATATATGTATATATATATAATATGTGTATATATATTTATAATATGCACATGGGTGTGTCTGAAAACGGTAAAAAATACACAGCAATGTTTTCGGCAAATTATAGGGAAAAAGATTGGCCTTTGGATTTAGGGGTAGCAACACATACTTAAAACCATCTAAAACGTACATGACCATTGTTTTGAAGGTGAAATGACGAAAAAATGAAGAGTAAAGAATCCCAAAAAGGGGTGGTTTGGGTTCCAGGAGAACATCACAAAATATACAAGGTGGGGCCCCAAGGAAAATACTTCCAAGTATAAGTTTGGTGGTAAATGCAGCCATCAGGATTTTTCTGCAACAGCTTATCACTGGGAAGCAGCACCTGAATTCCCAATGGAGATCGCAGCAGCAAAAATTGGGGACTTCGCTAAGCCACTAAGCGTCACCAAGATATGGATTACACCAAGGGACAGCTGGATCCATGCTGGAAAATTCATGGAACATCTCTATTTGAAATCTCTGATACCAAAGATGAACAGAGAGTAAATATTAACATCTTAGTAAAGATTGACATCCAGAACCTAAGATGCTATTCATACCTATATTTCAGATATTTCTGGAGTCAACAGTGCTCGACTGACTGCAAGTGATGGCGATTTGCTAAAGCCAATGGACTTTGACTTGTTTACGGGATGGTTGGTGAAACATACGGTATATATATATATATATTATATTATGGATTTATTGGATATGACATATGGTTGTTTAAGATACATGTAAACATGTACATTACATATGACACAGTCAACATTATATATATCGTGTATGTATAGATAATTCAATATAATATGTATATATATATATATATAAATATATGTATTTATATATATACATGTATTATATATATATATGATGTATAACAACAAACCACACACACAAAAGAAACAAAACACATATGTATCGCATCGCGTTAGAAAGAGGCCAACCCCAACCTCGCCTTTGCAGCGAGGTTGGCGGGCAACTTGCAGGTCCTGGAGGTGCAGCTGGATACCTGGAAATGATGGAGAACATTTCTATCTTTTTGGTGTCCCTATAAGATCCTATAAGTATTATATAATCACAGATATGTGTGTTTATATGTATATGTATATGTATATGTATATGTATATGTATGCTTATGTTAATGTTACATCACAATAAACCAAATATGTAGTGAATGATTGTAGGCAGTATATATTATTTCATGTGTCAGCAACTATAATACACACTATATTTGTTTAGCTGGATTGTACAGGTAGGAATCCCTTCAGATATCCCACATTATTATATTATATATATATATATATGTAATTGAAGAACCTCCAAGTGAAGAAACATTTGTTCCAGTCTTGTTGATGAACAAACTACAATATCTTGTTTGTTAAATTTGTCAAGTCCCAAGGTCTTGCCTCAATCCCCGTCTTTTGCTTCTGTCTTGTTATGTTGGATCCATCATATTTTCGTGCTTCAACCCCCAAAATTGCCATGTCTCATGCCCCATCGGTTTTTGTTTCATGATGAAATATTTTTTTTGATGGAATCCCACGTGTTTAAGAAATTGATACTGATAGATTAAGTCCCTGTGAATTCCTATGATCTTCATCTATAATCTGTGTAAAACAATGACTCATAATGACATAAACCACCCATGACTGGGAATGGTAAAAAAAACACCTATAAAAATGGCTTTCTGACTGGGGGATGGTTTATGAACTTGTTTTACCCACATTGGATCTGGATTTTTCCGTCCAACTGCATCGCCTCGTCCCCATTCGGAGCCGCCAGGACGCCTTGGCCAGTTTCGTGCGGCAGAGTCGGGTGCAGCTAGCGGAGCTTACAGAGCAACTGCAGGTGGGCCGTGGCAGCGCCAGGTGGAGTGATTGAACCATGAAGAGTTGGTATGGATAGTTACCCTCTGGTTATTTACCCTCTGGTGATTTAACATAGCTATTGAAAATGACCATGTGTAGTGGATTTTCCCATTGAAAATGGTGATTTTCTATAGTTATGTTAGTTTACCAGAGGGTAGTTACCCTCTGGTTATTTAACATAGCCATGGTATAGATGACCCATTTATAGATGGTTTACCTATTAGAAATGGTGATTTTCCATGGCTATGTTAAATAGCCATGGTAATATATAATAGTTAACCATCAACATTAATCGTGTATAGTTAAGCATCGTTTAACGTTAATCAAATGATGGTTAACTATAAATATCGTTGATACGCGAGCCATCTATTACCGTTCTCTGATGATTCATGATTAAACCGTTCAAACCATTCAGGATTTAACTATCAATGGAGATCAAGTATCAGACATGGAGGTTCACTATCTAATTATATGTATATATATAATATATATATATATATATTAATGTATATGTATAGTAGAGATTTGCTATCGTTATATCATAGCTTAGTGTAACTGTCATTAACATAGATTAGTATCATTCCATATCAACTAATTGAGCTTTAATCTATAATATCAATAGAAATTCCATGAAAGAACAGTACTTGGATGGGCCATGCAGTTTGTTCGCTAGTAAATGGACTAGTTAGATACACCGGCTATTTCGACTGCAGCTGCAGCTGCCGAAAAAATTGGGAAGTCGTCCGCGCTAGTTTTTATCGGGAGACTCTGGTTTATAAACTATCATTACCAATGTTGATAATACCAACATTCTAGTACACTGGTTTATTAACTATATTCGTCTGGTTTATTAACTACCATCTGGTTATTTAACATAGCCGTGGAAAATCCCTTATAAATGGAGGTTTTAATGGGAAAATCATCTATAAATGGGCAATTTTCCATGGCTATGGTTTATTAACTATCATTACCAATGTTGGTATTATTAGTGTTAGCTAATATAGATACACTGGTTGATATTGACCGTTAATATTGACCGCTAGCGGGATCATACTCTGGTTTATGATTAGCTAATCATCAGTGATATGAACGGTATATTCAAAAAATACATAGTAGATATTGGCGACCATTACTAAGGTGGTAGCTATCTACTACGGTAATACGAACTCAATGACTTCGGTGTCATGAAGAAATCGGACACTTGTACTAACAATTTCGACATTGTTTGATATCTACTACTAATAATAACACAATCGACCAATGATAGTATCAAATAACATCGAAGGACATCGACTAATAGTTTTCATAATTGAAATTATACTTGAATACCTAAATATATGCACGATATATAATAACTAGAATATACAAGCTAATACCACAATTCGACCAACTAGATATGGACACCAGTTAATATCTACTAATGATATGTTCACTAATATATATATATATATTAACTAGAAGGATATTCCGCATATATATATATATTATACAGCATCTATGGTTGATGATTATCATCAACGGCAGATTCAACATGGGATATGGGACTTCGTCCATATGGGTCTTAAACAAGACAAACATGGGGTTAATCATGAAACATGGGGATTGGAGCGAAGAAGCAGACAAACCAAGACAAAGCTGGAGTCATTGGATTGGTTGAAGGGAAAATCTACCGGAAACCATGGTTTCTACCATTAAATATAGGGGGTTCCTGTACATTTTCCCATCATCCAATTCTGTGAGATAGATTTGTTGTTGTGTCTAAATTCATGTTTTTCATTGTTTTCCATGTTACATCAACCAGACGGTTCAACCATCAAAATGGGGATGTATTCGCTCACCTATGATAATTGTTACTTATGTTATGGTACCCTCTGGTAAACTATCATAGCTATTGAAAGTTGCCATTTATAGTGGATTTACACATTAAAAATTGTGATTTTCCATAGTTACGTTAGTTTACCAGAGGGTAACTCCTAAGCTACAATGGTTGCGGATGATCGTACAACTGGATACAAAAATACTCGTATCCCTGGTAATTCCTCAGCAATGATATGTATTTTCATTATATATATATACAAATCTATACAGTATTATCAACCAGGGATAGTTGTGTACACATAGTTTAGGTATATTGAAAATATAATATTCAGGATATATCTATATAGCTTATATCAGGTGTGTATATATATATACATATATGTATACATTGAAACCTGTAATATCTATAGATATTCTGGGTCTTCCTAGAGGGTTTAGCCGCTTAGCCATGGGAGGTGTTCTAATCAAAAAATCAGGTTGAACCAACAACATATTGAGATCGATAACCATCTAACATAGGGGTACAATCATGGAGGAACTGCGTAAACCAAGGTATATGTATGTTGTATGTATATATATATATATTATATATATTATATATATATATATATTGTTAGGCTGTCTTCATCTGGGCAATAACATGCCTTCCATTAATTATGGTTGTTGTTTCAGTGAGATCTAAGTTAGCTATGACTTGCAACATCCCTGAAAAAGAAATCTGCATCTCAGCAGTGTTCATTGACTGGTGAATCATTCCTCGTGAATTAGTATTCATCCAGGCTGAACCAACGATTCATTGAACCAACACATTTTCTGACTCAGTCCATATGAAATCACAAGTGTGAGTATCTTGGTGTGCATTGAACCAATACCAATTTTGATGTAACTTGCTAAACTGACTGGTGAATGGTAGGTGGATTTTTTTTTTCTGGTAACATACGCGGTTCGGAACATGTCCTATGTTCCATCATCAAATTTGGTGCCTTTGGTGCCTAGGATTCGCCATGAGTATTCGGTTTCCGTAGAATCTGTGGATTTTAAAAAGGGGAAGTTTCATAATGATTTATGAAACATCCCAAATCCACAGTACATTTTTTTGTCACAGTACAATTACCAAAAAGAGATCTATAGATTAATGATATCAATAAACGATACTTTTGACATGTTTTGTGACACTCAAGTACCATATTAGAATTATTTGGGGTTGCAACGTATGGAAATCCACCGCATCTGTCACCTCAGTGAAGGCCAACCAGGAAGTCTTCAGCAAACAAGCTGAGTGCCATGGCGGCACCACCTGGTGTACCTGGTCGACCTGGTTATGACATTCACAGTTCGCCATGGTTAAGCCATGGCCCTAATCGAAATAGATGGTTTACCGTACCTATTAAAAATGGGTGGATCTTTCCATGGCGAACTGTTAAATAACCAGATGGTAGATGTTCAATGGTGGTGAATATTTAGTGGTGAATATGGTGGTTAATAATGGATAATCATGAAAAACGACCTAGATGAGAAATCCTCAGGAAATTGTCAATTTCTTACTTTTGTGATGGTCAGTGTCTAATTTTTGACTAGAACCATCTCGACCTATAGATAGAACACTCTTGAAATAGATGGTGATTTTCAGTTCTCGAATTTGAGATGGTCCTAGTACATAGTAAGGTTCTTTTATCTATTAGTCAGAGTGATCCTTAACTTTAAGATAGGAGAACACTGTGCCCCAACTTCCGATGATCATTTGCTGCCCCTGGGGCTGATCCAGCGTTTCGATACAATATGGTTTCTGCATTCCTGCAAGGTCAAACATGCAATGATACTGGTATCTCACGGTATGTTTTATATGTACACAAAAAGACATATCATGTATTAAAAACAATATCATTAATATATATATAGTATACATATACATAAACAATATTGTATTATGATATATATATATACAAGCATAGATATGTAAATAATTCCCGCAGCTACACAGTTGAAGCCCAGAAAACCTTTCGGCTCAGGTCGAACAAGGCGGAAGTGCTGGCGCGGCAGCTCAGCGGTCCTCGAGAGTCCTCGGTGTCGCTCATCCATCCCATCACCCTAATGTCAACCCTGGATTATGCACCGGTTAACCACCATTAACCATCATTAACCACCATTAACCACCATTAATAGTACCAATAACCATTATGAACCATCATTAACCATCATTAATGTCAACCCTGGATTACCCTGCGGTAATTTAACATGGCTATTGAAAACGGCCATTTATAGTGGATTTACCAAGATTTACCCATTGAAGTTGAAGATGGTGATTTTCCATAGCTATGTTAATTTACCAGATGGTAATAAACCCCAAACGGCTGTTTGATGGGGGGGTATCATTTAAGTATCAGATTGTGATGATTGGAGGAGTATCCCCCCTAAATAATATTTAATAGACCATCGTTTATTAATCCGTGGTTGACATTCATATTAAACACCCCATCAATAATCATCAATGGTCCCAAAGGAATGTGGAAATTCCCTACATCCACTATGGTTTCGTACGTGGGTGGTGTTTAATATGAACGGGGGAACGGATCAGTTTTTCAACCCTAGTGATAAGATGTGATAAGTGGATTAACCCTACTTCTCCCACCAAAAAAAACCAGGGGATGGGTCAAAAGCTATGAAATTATCATATATGACTGGGGGAAAAACATCCATGAAGTAGCTATTTCAATGTATCTAGGGTAGGGTTTTGATAAGGTGATTTCTTTGCATTTTCCAATGGGAAATCCAACAGAAATGGGGAATCTTTAGGGAATATGTCTGATTTTTGTTGGGGGTTTCTTAAGCAAATCCAAGAAATTGAAATTCCTGGAGGTTCGGCTCACCTCCGTTCACGAGGACGAGTGGTCGTGGGTCACAATTCATACGGTACATCCATCATACTAAGGATATGATATGATGGTACAATGGCTCATATGCATACTATATATATATATACACAAACAAAAATAATCCAAACTTGATACTATATCGTTCAGAAGATGTTGGCATGCATCGATACCTATGATTTTCCATCAGTTGGAGTGGACCAACATGCATATATACTAGCTACTTGAGAATACAAGCGCAGTAGATAGTTTACCGTGAAGAACTAGAGATCACTTGAACAATGCCCTCATATGCCCTTATTATTGACATCATTCGATCTCTTGACTGTTTGCTTTTTGGTATTGCAGTAATGGTCATCCCTGCAAAACGAGGTAGGTTTACGTTTGACCCATTTTCTCCATTTACCGACCAGTATTTTTCAATTCAATTTATTGTATCTCCACATATCTCCACATATCTCCACATGTTGTTTACAAACGATACGTAGTTACCCTCTTGAAATTTAAACAGCAACAAATAAAAAATGTTTCCATTTCATCGAACTAAATGGTGCAGTTTGCGTAAACTGTTCGCCAAACTGTTGGTCATTTCCAGAGGGTAAAATATCCTTTAAGCATCATTGATCATATGTTTGATTGTGAATCCCGATGTTTTAGCCATTTAACACACTTATTGCCTTTTTTTTGCGATTCTGAAGGAACATCTGTTGAAAATTGAACAGCACGGACACTTGTACTATAAATATAAACTAGGTATTACATATATATATACATAACAAAAAAGCGACTGTATATATATATATACATACATACATACATACACATATATATATATGTGAAATATATACGTGGTTATTGGATGACTCTTTTCATTCTGTGTCAATTTCCCCATCTCACCAGTTCCACAGGAGTTGGCGAAGTTGACTCTGCGGGCTGATACCTCTGAAGGTACCACCATGGATCAGGCGCTGAGCTTCACCCAGGAATAGCCCAAGTGATTTTCATGTGTTTTTTTCATGGTTTTTGAATGTGTGGATAATAATGCTTGATGGGATAATGATTGGTTCATCATGGTTGTGGTAAAGCACATGCCATAAATCATCCCCAATAGAGGTTTATGGCAGTATAGTAGGTATGCCCCTAGCATGGAGATGATGTAAAATGACTCCCAAATGGTTGCTGAATCGGATGGTTGATTATTGGGCTTGCCACATTATATAGGTCATCAATCACTTGCTAATTGGGATGTACCCCCAAGTGGTGATGGCCATTTGACCGGCGAAAATTGTTGCTTGATCAAGTCGACAAGGGAGTTCAGCAACAGAAACAGGGGTATAGAAACGAACTGCTTCGTTGGGTCCTTTGTGTGTGTTTCTTTAGATTGAGGATATTGAGGCAACGCAGGGAACCTCAAGATGTTTGGGAACCTCTTGAGTGTTCCACATGAGATTTTTGAGCAACCCATGACCACTTTGAGACCCATCTCATATTCCCTATATAGACATATATATATATATACACAGTATATTTGTATATACACATAATAATCAATTGATTATAGACATATCTACCCTAAAAAAATGGCTGATCTTGTGACATAAAGCAAGCTAAGTAGCTGCTAGAATCCCATGGTTCACCACCAATGACCGACGTGAGGCGCGTCATCTTCAGGGCCTGGAAGCGAAGTGCGGCAAATTGCAGGTGGGGTCCCCATTCAATGGGGGTACCCCAAAAACGCTGGATGGGTTGTTTCATGGAAAATCCAGCCAGAAATGGATAATGGCTGGGGGTACCCCCATTTCACCCTGAAAAGTGGAATTGACCCAACAGAAATCGTGCTTTAACCCAGAAAATGTTGGTATAATTAATTGGGATAGAAGAGACAAAATGGAGATCTGGATAAATTACAACAATCTCACATCGCGACGTCACTGGACTGATGATTGTTTGCTTCACATGTTCGTTGCTAAATTGCCCATTTCTGTTGACTTAAACATATACTTAAACCAATTTCAGGTGCGTAACAATCTTTGTTGAAGTGGTTAACCCAGGCTCAACCTCCCATGTTTGTCTCTCCCAAATCCACGGTGAAAAATCACCAGAAACCCCGCACGGAAATTGCGTTTTGAACTTTGGGGCTATCCATCCCATTTTCACGTCCCCAAGTATCATATGAAGTTGGTTCTATCTTGAAGTTCAAAGAAAGAATCCCCATATATATGTAATATATATATATACATATTTAATCATATACAAAAATGATATGAACCCTATTCTAATATTATAAACATCATATATAATCATATATAATCATATAATATATATATATATGTATATAAATCCCATAGATGTTGGTGAGTTCCCCGTTGGATCAATTTTTGCAGGAGAGCCTTCTGCGCGTGGAGGGACAGGTCTCGGCGGACGAGGCGAGAGTCTTTCGGAGTCGCGGAGGGTGTGGAGGAAAGCCATGGTGATCCATGGTGAAATATGGCTATGGATCAATACCTATAGATACCTATAGCTATGGTGAACATAGGATGGGAATGACTATCAGTGACTTTCACAACTGGGTATGGATCAATACCTATTAATACCATTTTTAGGGGGATGAACATCCATAAATCCCAGCTAATTTTGATGTTCACCAGGGGTACAAGGTTTTGACACACTGCCATGATGACATAGAAGGATGGTTTGTTTGGGGAAATGATCCCTGGGCTGTAATATGCTATGGGGTGATGATGGATATTTAGCTGGTATGGATATGATTTTATGTTTCCATATATTGGGAATTTCATCATCCCAAGTCTCAAATGACGAACTCATATTTTTCACAGGGGTTCAAACCACCAACCAGCATCGGAGGTTTAATCCGGGAAGCGGGAGTTTGGAGTTTGAGTAGTTTGAGTAGTGGATCTTTTGGATCACTAACAGGATGGGTCAATACCTATGAGATCCAAGCATCAACAGGATGTTTAAACATGGTGAATTGGAAGGTGCTTGTCCTGAAAAGCCCCTTAAGTAAGATGATGCATGGTGGTTATTGCAGGGTCGGCCAAAACCATACACACTCAATACCAATCAATCACAATCAGAAATATGAACAATATGACCGATTGATACACATGAACCAGTTGGGGTTCATGCTATTAAGTCATTGAGGACTTGAGATTTACACTTGAGCTTACCCACATTTGTCAGCAAATGAATGTGATTTCTATGGGACAAGTCATGACCCCGAGTACATGTTTCACTGCTATTCCCCAAGCAACCTCAACGACGAGCCCTTCCTGTCTCCAGATCGCCCGGCATCAGGAAGCCGCAAAGCAAAGGAGCCTTCAAGTACAGGAGCAGATACGGGAGGTGCCAATCCAGCTATGCTCCTTGAAAAACTCTGGATGGATTTGATGAGGGATTGCAAGACATCCCAAAATAGCCCAACATCCAAGTCAGTGAATAATTATAATTCATCAAGAAAGCGGGTTTGGTATTGGATATGTCTTTTTCTTTTGAGGCACATTGGGCGGATGGGATGAATCAGGTACCATCCCAATCCCACAGATGGACACTATAAGTTCTTGATCTGGCCAACATTAGACATTTTGGTGCTGGTGGTTCAACCACCAAGCATGACCAGATCATATTCTTTTGGTGTATACTATTACTCAAACAGTGTGTTCAGACTGAGGGGTTCTTACGGTAGGTGTTAAGGCCCGGGGTTAGTAGATCAGGATGCTCCATCTGGGGCGGCAAAATGCGGGATGCCGTTTGGTCTCTGCCAAAGGTCTCGTTTTACCAGCGCGGTTTGGTGCTCGTTTTTTGAGCTATGGCCATTTCGTGTGACAGGCGTGGCATTTCGGGACATTTTGAGGTCTGACACGTCGTTTTGCGCCGGACACTTGCTCATCCGCATGGCCGGCGTGGCACTTTCTGATACTTTCTGGATGTTGCTAAAACGTTGGCAGGCGTGACATCTGACGTGGGTCAAAATGAGAGGTGGTTTTGGAGGTCATTTTTCGTGCAAGCGCAGTATTTGATGAACTTGGACGACGTTTCGAAAAGGTCGAAAGTCTCGTTTTGTGAACCTGTCGTCATGTTTGATTTTGGACATGATGATGATTCCGTGTGGGAGGCGCAGCACTTCGAATGCCTCGGGCTCAGTTTTCGTGGCAGGCGCAGTACTTTGTAGACCTCTACAAAATACTGTAGTGCCCCAAACCATATATAGGTAAAACATGGTAAAACATCGTTTTGACATTTTCCATGTTCATTTTTCCTGGTGTGCAATGTCTTGTGAAAATCTAACATGTGCTCGCGAAAGCCTCTCGTGACTTTGTGCGGGTCGGATCGCTGATGAGTAGACATAGCGTTGCTTCTTGTGCCAAAACACATTCCTGCTGCTGCAGTTCCGATGCTGTCTGCTCTGTTACTGTTCCATAGCTACTGTTGCTTGTATCTGGTAAATTGACTTCCTACCCCCCACGCTGTTGGGGGTCTCTTGCCGGTGTAGTGTAATGTTAGTCAATAGTCCCCTTGGGTTCCTGATGTTTTCTTTGTGATATCACATGTTTGGTCCCTAGCGCCCTTTCTTGTTGGCAACCTACCATATTCTACGATCCTTGCAAACTAACGAAGCATCCCCTATTCAAGGGTGTTCATGCAATTTACTGTGCAATGTCCGTCAATCTATCCATCTCTATCTATCTATTGTCTGCCTGTCTATCTATCTATGTCTTTGTCTTTCTATCTTTCTATCTATCTGACTATCAATGACTATCTTTCCAACCCTGTAGCACATGGGGGGAAACAACATAACATAAATGGAATTATATAAGATGGATTATGCCCACATATGTCGGGACCGTCGGTTTATGTTGAATTCATCTCTACGAAGCTTTACTGTAAAACAATACACAAAACGGTGTGATTATCATTGCATGAATCAGCCCTCCTCCCAGTTTTGTGTGGTAACTCCCAGGTTGGTCCGCGTCTAGTTGTTCAGATGAGAGAAAAAATGGTTCCCTACTGGGATGAACCGCCGATGTAAGACCCCAACCCTGCAAAGTCGTTTGTTATTGATCCTTCTTAACCTATCAGACCACAGTGCAAACCACCATAAAAAAAAATAGTTCACCCACTTCTAAAGATTATGAAACAACTTAGCTAACATAAATCACTTCTCAATTTCTTTAGGTGCATCAAAACGATGGAACCTGGCCACCACCTGGTGAATGGCTGCAGAACGCTGCTGCCTTGGCGAGTGCCAAAGACGAGCTCGCTGAGTCGATTCTGAAGGCCGGGAGACAGTCGTGGCAGTTTAAGGAAGTAAAACGTTGATACATATACAACTATATACATAGGAAATAATAGACATATTAATGAATGGATGAATGGATGGATGGAGGAGAATGAGAGAGAGAGAGAGATGAGATGCGAGAGATGAGAGAGATAGATGAGAGATGGATGAGAAATGTGTGTTGTGTATGGATTTTACCAATATCGTGAATTCCTTGGAAATCCTTGGAATGTTTTCAACCAGAATGGGTGTTTGACCCTAGTGGAGAATTGATTCATTTCACCACCCCAAGTTGGTGTTTGACAACTCAATTTGGGCAAACAGGCTGCTGAATGTAGTTTGATTATGTTTGATTGGGATCTACACGATGCCATCGCCAGAGTCAGCACTTACAAACTAGATGCAACACAGTGAGCCGCTTCACATTCACCCATTGCTTTTCATTGCCCTCGTTGCAAGGGAACGTCCGTTGCTAAGATCCAACAGAGATCAACAGAGATCAACGGAGCTGCAGGCATCCAGGACGCTTCTCTGGAGATGTCCATCACTGCCAACTTTGGAAGTCGACCTCTACCCTCTGGTAAACTAACAGTTTGCCATTGAAAATGGCCATAGAAATAGGAGGGTAACATGAACAACGGTATGAGTCAAGGATCGGGTGGAACGGCCGCACCAGCTGGAAGGATTTTGACGCACACGGCTATGAGTCAGAACCCTGGTACCCTAGGTACCTGAAAATAGCTGGTGAATGGATGGTTGTTCTCCCAAATATGGTAATAGTAAATTTTGACCCATCTCCAAGTACAATTCCCCCAATTCCATTATCATCCCCGTTCTTACTTGCAAATCCAAGGCAGTATCTGTGAAACTTGATCATCATTTGTTCAAATTAAATTGCCATTTCTGGGCATTCTCCATTTTCAGACACGCCCAAGTCAAGTACAGGTTACCCTCTGGTAAACTAACATAACTATGGAAAGATCCACCATTTTTAATGGGAAAATCCACTATAAATGGCCATTTTCAATAGCTACGTTAGTTTACCAGAGGGTACAAGTCTCCATCAACCAACGTTGGTCACATTCCAGGCCTCGAGTGCCGCCAAAGATGAGAGCCTCGAGGTGATCCCAGGAAAGTCATGGAATGATGGACTTCAAAATGGATCATTTAAAGGTACCCAGAGGTTTAATGGGATATACAATATGAGCCACGATATTATATTGTATTCCCATGGGATATCTCATATCATAAGTGCCACGATATTATACATGGTGGCACTTCAAATATTGTATTCCCATGGGGATCGTGGCACTTATGATATGAGATATTTGAATTTCATGAGGTTTAATGGGATATACAATATGGACGATATTGCATTTTATCCGCGTTTTTTTAATCGCAAGAATGAGACCACCTGAGAAACAATCTACTCCATACTAGGTGCTGGACAGTCATTGGTTGATATGGATTGATCGTGGCATATATCATACAAGTGCCATCAGCTGGATGCAACCTACCACCATGAGAGAATCAAAAAACTGTGGGGAAGGCTGGTTTTGGAGACTTAACCAAACACAGACCTGCAGATTCTGCAGATGCAGAATATTTAAGGATGATTGGACTTGGATCTGAAATCGTGTATGAGTGAAGATAAAGAAACAGCATATTGAAATCCTCGCTTCGAATCTACCCTCGGGTAAACATACAAAAAACTATGGGAAATCACCATGTCTAATGGGAAAATTCACTATTTCAATGGGCCTTTTTCAATAGCAAACTGTTAGTCATTACCAGGCCGGGTATATGGACTCTGCCTGCACGGTGAGCGCTGCATCCTGTGGACATTGCTCCAAGAGGGGATTGTTTTGCTTGATGATCAAGTCGGCCCTTCGTTGGTAAAGCCCTGCTTTTGGGTGGTACAATCGATTGATTTGTTGCTTAAGCTAACTTAAGCTGAAGAAAAAATCTGTTGGATGGATCTCATATATTTGATGCATTTTGATTGCTAAAGCAAGGATTTCCGATCCCAACAGCACTGTATTCCCGACATCGATGGGTGCAGCAATGGGCCCGCGCTAGGCGCTACGTGCCACGGAAAGCAGCACGTCTGCTGAGCTGCAGGTGACCATTTTTCGGGGTCTGGAGACAGGAACCCGTTGGATCCCCAAAAACACGAAAATGGATGCAACTGGTCATACGCAACGGTACCCTCTGGTTATGTCAAAATAGCTATTGAAAATGGCCATTTATAGTAGATTTTCCCATTAAACATGGTGATTTTCCATAGCTATGTTAGTTTACCAGAGGGTAAAATGGATCTTCCCAAGCCTGTTTTTTTGGGTTCCATGTTAAAATTTTGAGTGAAGTGGAAGCATTGTTCATAGCAATAATGTGGGGTTGTTCAGAGCTCAAATCCTCACATATCATAAATCTGGGCCCATTCGCGACTAGACCCTGATCGCCCAAACCCCAAGGATGATGCTCACAAGGATCTCCGCCTCCAATGAGCATAGATCAACAGACAACAAAACCAATTTGAAGAAGAATTCTGGCTAAATCGTGCAAATGGAATAGTACCAAGCCGGGCCTTTATTTTTTCCCAAAAAGACATAATGTTGCAGGGTTCTTCTGGGGCTAAATGAGCGGTATGTATTCGCCTTGAGAAATACACAGCTCGAATGCGGAGTGATTTCCACAGTTGCAGTCACTCTGCAGCCTGCTGCAGTCCTGTCAAAAAAAAACAGGTTGTTTTCCTTCTCAAAACCACCAGCCAGTGCAAACCGCCATGCCAAATTTCTTAAAGTGGTAACTCCAATAACAAGTCTACCATTTGAGGATGGCTTGTGCCAGCCATTTATGGTCATATGGGGGACGGTCTATAATTGGGTTTACTAAATTATTGGAGAAATGAAAAGATATGAGACTGAGTTGTGCAGCCATCAACAAAGTTCAATCGTACACAATCAATCAGTTCCAGATACAATACCCACATACCTCTGTACCAACTCGTCTTGCTGATTTCATCATTCACCCTTAGTTTTTCATACTTGGATGAAGGAATTATTTATAGGTTCTACCCCCGCTTATAATGTTGAAAACCGTGGTTTCCCGTAAACGTTCCCTTACTGTATATAAGCGAACGCCAATCAAGCAGTCCCCATTCTTGGTAGTGAAACCTTGGTAGCGCGGTCAAAAAGCTGGATTATCCATATTGGGAGGTGGTTGTACACCATTTAACATAATCCTCTCCCCCTAATACTAAACCTCGGGCCCCCCCCAAGTAATAAACACTTGAGGTAGCTTTTATTATTGGGGGGTATTTATCATTAGGGAACCAAAGTCGATTTAAAATCCTAATATTAACAAAAAACTATATAAAACCCTAATATAAAAAATATTGCCAAAAATTGGATTTTGAAGCTTCCCCCCAATATTGAATTAAAAACCTTAATATAAAATACATTTTTTCCGACCTTAAAAACCGAACCCTAATTAAAAAAAAAAAACACACCGGGGTTGACTAGTTTTCATTATTAGGGGGCGAAATCCTGAAATGGTAGCTTCATGTTTAAATTGTTTTCTAAATCTAAAGGGGATCAGTTAAAAATCAAATTGACCAACCTCAAATTTTCCAAAAATTGAGACGGACCCTATAGTTTTTATTACTTGGGGGGGTTAGCAATATATTAGGGGGAAGGGATTATTGGAACAATTTCACAATTCATAGCCAATAGAAGATTCCAAGATTCAGGATTGGATGCCAACCCATCGATCATATCTTGACCATGCCACATGTGATAGTAATGATTTAGTAACCAGTATCACAGAAAGATGATATCCTGATAGCAACAGTACATACATGCAGATATGTTATTAACAGACATCATTGATGCCCACCTATGCTCTAACGTTTCAATGGTGAATAATTGCGTAAGAACATGTTTTTTGCAAAAATACATGCCCAGAACAATACAGGTATTTGTCTGGTTGGTGGTTTGGGGAATGTCACCATCCCAGCTGACGAACTCATATTTGTCAGAGGGCTTGAAACCACCAACCAGTATATATATATATTACCCAGAGGGTCCCGAGTATCATCCGGTACGTCGCTAGGCTCGGCACCTCGACAAGTAACTTATAAGTTAGGATGAGGGGCCACGATTCTCGGCCTGTCCCCAGGACATACCCAGAATAGGAAACAACCCTATAGGCTACTACAAAGTAAGATCAAATAAGTTGAATCTTTGGAGGTTTGGGTCAGTGCGCCCACGGTCCCTGCATGTCATTTTTCGGCTCCCCTGATCATCTCGGCGAAGATGTCCAACATGCGGAGCCTCGCTTGCAGCTCAATCTGCCTGGTTGCTCAGCCTCTGGGACCATAGTTTTCTATAGTTCTATATTGGAGAAATGAAGGGCCATTAGTAATCTGTAGCGTTCAAGGGCTCTGAGATGAAGAGATGCTCTGTGGCATGTCCTTGCCAACCTGCCCATGTGACCAATATAGGATTCAGCACACAGCAATGTGTACCATGACGGATTCACTTTGCACTTGCGCACATCCTCCAGCATGTGCATAAAATGGTGGTGCTTGGGGAGCAACAGCCAAAGGGCTTTATTCAAAACTCCGCGTCCACGAGTGTTGGCCTGCGCAGCGCTAAGCGTATTCAAATAGCCGTATACTTCCAAATGGTTCATCCCCTTCTTGTAAAAGTCATTGGCCTGCTCCTCTGACAAAATGACTGGTAGCTCCTCACTTGGAAGATATCCGGGGTAAAGCAAGACACATGGGACCTTAAATTCAAACTGACAAATGCCGCATTACCTCAAACATCTCAAGCTCCAAAGTCTTTCCCGAGCAAAATCCTGCCAAGGATCATCAAGCAGCCGCAAGACCTCTGAGTATGTCCACATGCAATTTGCCACATGTCTATCCAAATCAGTAGCTCCATCCCTCCTCCCGTGCTCTATGGCACATGATGTCAACCAAAAGGATATGGCCTTCCCGGCAACAGCTTTGCTACTCAAAGACGGGTAAGAAGTTCGCTGTGACCGGGACAGGCGTGCAGGCGTAAATCGAGGTTGGCTGATCCCAAGCTTCCTTGAAGACTTCCATTCATTGAATCGAAGATACGCCGCTCGAAGACACCGTGCCATGGCCACTGGATATTGGCTGTTCTGCCATCCGTCAAAATAGCCAACCTCACAAAGGTAAGTTAGGACGCTGCCGTTGCAAACCTTCCCAGTACCAAGCAGTTGTGAATGGCAGACGTCGTGCATAAATCTCTCGAGGCGGCAGCCCGGAATTCTAAACAGAGGGTGGTACTCCTCCGCTGCTATGCCAAGCCGACCAAAAAATTGGTCGTGAGAAACCCTAGTTTGCCGATGAGCTGCTTCTTCTCTGAAATCCCCCACAGTCATGGAGATGTCAGGATGGTTCTTGCAGCAGGAACACCATGAACATAATTGATTACTCCTGTAGTTGTGGAAACCAAACTTCTCCAACAACCATTTGAGGTCCCCTTGTGTTGACGAGTATGTGAACTGATAGCCCGTCCTGGACCAGGGATGGGCAATCCGGCTGTTGCACATGCGAGCGATACGAGGGGCAAGCGCCTCCCAAATGTCCAAGAAGGTCCGTGGAGTGACATAGTGGTCCGGTAATATACAGATTGTGAAGTACCTCGACAATGCCGGCATGCCAGCAGAGAAATCACTGCACCAAGCCACTACTGATACAACACCGCCTTCGGTGTTCCGAAAACTTTGAACCTCATCGCCATAAAGCGACATTGGAATGAGTTTGTCGGGCCGGTCACTTTCAGCTGCTGGGTGTCCTTCCATCCATGGGGCATTGTTCCGGCAGTGATTCCAAAAGTCTTCTGCATCAACCTTGTCTCCAAAAAAGACTTTCTCGAAGAGTGCAATATTCTGCTCGTACAGGGCAGCTGCAAGTTTGTCAGGAAAAATCACGGACAAATTTTGCAGCGACTCTTCTTCAGTCTTCGGATTGTACAGATGAACACGAATTCGTTCGATGTCAACATCTATGGCAGCACCAGCTTTCAAGATCAACCTCTGCAAATCTCTTTCACAGTTGCTCAAAAACTTCCCGTGGGCGCCAATCGCAGCCACCTTGCGCAGAGTACTAGTGCTTGGCAAAGTTCCCCGGCAGCGTTCAAGTAGCTGCGTGGCGGCTGCCGCTAACTGCTGTACCTTACCATGTGCGGACATGATTTCTGACACATGTTTGGCCCAAGCTTCGGAAAAAAAAGCATCCCAAGCATACTTGGGGGTGCAGTTCCAGGTATATAATTATGTATATATTTATGCCATCTAAAAAGTTGAAGGGGTGAAATCCCAAATTACGGTGTTTTTTTGCCATAGTTATTTCCATTAATAAACGACCCCAACAGCACCCCCACATATAGGATGTTTTCATCAAAAGTAAAATTCTGGGCGCACTAAAAAATGAAGCCCAATAAATTGAGAATCTTTGACAGCACTCATTTTGCCACATGCGAAATCATGTAGCAGAATGTCACTCAAAACGTTGCCAGCATCTCTTGAAGATGAGGAAACTTCAGTGGCACTCTCCTTGCAGGGATAAACACTTGCACAGCTTGGAAGCGCTATACGATTTTCGTAGTGCATGGGTATACATATCCAACTTGGCCACTGCAGGCATTGGTGTGCCCCAAAATCACACTTTGGTACGTTGATGGGTCTTCTTCCTACTTTAAGCCCGCATTCTTTAAGATATAAGCTGGGGTGATAAGGATGGATGAACCAGTGGGTTGATATAGATGGAAGGTAAAGGGAAAAGGGGGAACATATAATAAGCAGATGGAAATAGTCATGTACTACAACATATACATTTTCTTGAATATATCTCGAAATGTGGAACACCCCCGAGAAATTAACAAATTGAAACACAATGAACTATAATGACAAACTTGACATTGGGGAGCACTGATTTTTCCACCAGACCCAGCTAACATATTATTTACATAAAACATATAACACACACATATTTATATATATATATATATATATTTATGTTCCATATGTATATAAAAATATATCGTGGACATTTACATATATATATATATATATTCTATAGATATACAGATATTTATATATATATATGCATACATGTATTTACACATTTTTAGAGACATGCATATATACAATTACATTTATAAATGCATATGCATTAAAACACATGTATAAGGTGTAAATATATCTGGTGTAAACATAAGTATATACATGATGTGTATGTTTATTATTTTTTTAAATAGATTTACACCTGTCAGGTGAGGGTTGTTAGATTTTAGGTCAGCTGTCCCGCCTCCGCCTTCTACTCCCCCTCCTCCTCCTCGCACGCCAGACCGCTGCAAGCTCTTGATCGCAGTGGTCCCCGCCAGACCCGAACAGCAAGCACAGGATCAGAGCGTTCCCAGCCGCAACCACAAAGAATCTTCGAACAGAGAAGACAGAAAGAATGCCAGAAGGGAATGTCAGAGAAAAAATCCAGATAGAATGTCAGAATAGATGTCAGATAGAATGCCAGAATAGATGCCAGATAGATTGCCAGAACAGATGCCGGCCAGATAGATTGCCAGAATAGGTGCCAGATAGACTGTCAGAATAGATGCCAGATAGAATGCCAGAATAGGTGCCAGATAGATTGCCAGAAAGACTGTCAGAATAGATGCCAGATAGAATGCCAGAATAGATGCCAGATAGACTGCCAGAAAGACTGTCAGAATAGATGCCAGATAGAAAGCCAGAATAGATGCCAGGTAGACTGCCAAAAAGACTGTCAGAATAGATGCCAGAATAGATGCCAGATAGAATGCCAGAATAGGTGCCAGATAGACTGCCAGAAAGACTTTCAGAATAGATGCCAGATAGAATGCCAGAAAGAATGGCAGATAGAATGTCAAAATAGATGTCAGAATAAATGCCTTGATGGGGATAATTACATATGACATACATTTTTTGGGAGGCGAGTTTTCTTCGAGAGATGGGCCTTCCCAGCGGAACCCCGTGCCCCCATTGTCACCAAGTCCGGTGCTTGTGCCTTCGCCAGCCGGGCCAAACGAGGATTCTGCGATGGCTTCACCTACCGTGGCCAATGTTGAGGACAAACCATTTTTTGTGGGAGTGGATGCATGGGTTACGGACCAACCCTACTTTCACATGTTTGAATTTATGGTAAAATAACTACCCATCTTAGCCAATGTCCCCTTTATCATTGGGTAATTCCATTATATCATATCAATCTGCTCCCACTATAGCATGAAATGTTTAATTCATTTTATAATTCCATCAAAGATCCGCTGATCGACGCCCGCCGGAAGATGGGCCTTGCCGATAGATTGTATCCTCCGATCCCGCAGGCCTCCAAAGGGTTTCATAAGAACCGGGGCATGTATCCCCAAAATGGCATCCCTTCCAAGAATTTTGGAAAAACAATGCGAGATTGTAAGCATTCTTTCCCCGATGCCTTTGACAAGTAAGCTCACATAGCGTGTGGAATCGCACGCCAAGCAACTGTGCCAAGCCAGCTGCACAGCCACATGTCCAGAAGTATCTTTGGTCATGTTTAATCATATTACTGGTTCATGTATAGTGTCGAACATCATTATAGATCAAATGTATCTCAAGAATTGGGCTGTGGTGGCGCTATGGCACAAGTTCAAGCCCTATACCCCAGGATCATGGTTTCACGACCCTTTGACAAAAGATTTTGAAGATTTCACTGTGCCGGCAGGATGGTATCACTGGCCGTCGTCGTCCCCACCCTCCTGAGGCCGGTGTGGAAAGGAGATTGCAGCTGGGTGACGGGATGACCTGGCTGGGGCTATCCTTTTTACAGAACATGCACTAGAATCTAAAATAGTAAATAGCATTTCCCTGGAATGCAATAAAGGTATGCAAAATCAAAAGACAGCTTGAACTGCATGGGTCGGACCCGGCATGTGATGGTAGTTTCATTTCGGTGGCAAATATGCCGCCAAGATCCTTCTTGCGCTTTTCCTTCTTGGTGCGGCACAATCCGTCCGCTGCAAGCTTATCTTCGTAGAACATGCTCTGGCGGTCCAGGGCTAACTTTGTAGCTGCTGCAAGCTGGTCCATGAGCACCACATCTTTGCCCTGCAAGGCATAGGCGGCAACGTTTGTTGCTGGCTGATCATATGTTCTGTGTGGGGGTGGCTGCATGCATGCATGCATGCTGGCACAAACACAAGCATACTTAGTTAACCATAGCCTGACGGATCATGGCTTTGAGCTGGCTATAGCTTTGCTCCAGCTCAGAAGAGTGATTGGACATGGTCTGACCTGAGGTCGGGTAACATGTGCGTACACCTATAGGGACCTTGCGTCTCAAATGCATGGCCCGAACTGGGATGGTACCTTGAATAAGACTAGCCACACAGAGCTTGCTGATGCTGCATGTGGCTGAGCTTCAACGGAATGGTCTTGCCCAATGACAAATCAGTCAGAAGCTTCGGGAGGAGCCACTCTGCAGCAGCGAAAGGTTCATCAGGCATCTCTTTCCTCCTTAGGTGCCCAAAAATTGTATAGAAATTGTCAGAATAGTTACAAGACGTCAGAATAGTTGAAATTGCCATTGGTGCTATATGTAACATGCTAATGCTATAATATGCCGTGTAAAAATCTACAGCCATGCTTCTTTCGAGTACCTGGAGCGGTGCCCTTGCCCTTGCCCCGTCCAGGCTGTCCAGGGATGGGCGCAGGAACATTGCCCTGAGCCGGCACCGAAGGCTGACTCAACCGGGGAAGGTTGGAAACGTCCGAGCTCATTCCACCCAACACATTGTCTGTCAGGAGCGCTCCAGCAGCCTCCCGTAGCCGATGTGGAATCTGTGGACATGAAAATCATACTGATAGAATCCCATCATAGAAACATGGGGGTCCCATTATAGTCCCTTGGAGGCTTTCATGGCGTTACTAAACGAATTTATTTTGTGATGGTGATACACAAAAAAAAACCTGATGATCACATGGAACATACCCCGTACGTTGCCCCATTTAGGGGTTGTCATGTGTTAGATTTCTTCATGTTTGTAGGGAGGATGTGTGTGTGTGTGCGCATGTGTGTGAAAACTTGGTGTGACCCCATGCCACTCTTTGTGTGTATGTCGACCTGGCAAGGCCGTGTTTCTATGCCCTGCCTCAGAGCCGGCGTCCAGTGCGCCTTCCGTGTGGATCACCGTTGTGTCCTCGTACACGTCTTCATGGGAATGGCTCATCTCAACCAGAACCTGTAGTATGGCACCATGTGGATTTGGTTGGGACGGGTGGCCAACACCAAAAAAATGTGGGATGAACGATGTGCAACCAGTGAGTTCGGGAACGGTATACATGTGCAAAGACATAGGGAATAATGTGTATATATAATATATAT
>Ga0126342_10002004_pt1 | contig 30658 bp, 30 predicted proteins | sample Cyp1metagenome_FD_92528 | JGI IMG/M metagenome (GOLD analysis project Ga0126342, IMG submission 92528) | Coral microbial communities from Lord Howe Island, Old Settlement Bay, Australia - Cyphastrea 1 metagenome | ecosystem: Host-associated > Invertebrates > Cnidaria > Coral ...
AGCAGAGGTGCGAAGAGTCAGAGAAGAGAAAAGCAGAAAAGAAAAGAGCACAGAAAGAGCGAGAAGAAAGAAGATGCAGGCGCGCGAAAAGGTAGCAAAGTCACGAGACACTCTGTTTTTTTCCAATGATTTGTGGCTCCAGAGGGTCGAAAAGTTGGCTCGCTAAAGCGGCGGGTGCGGAGCCATGTGGCCAGATGAGAGAAGAAAAATTGCACACCGCTGTGGCGCGAAGCACATTTCCAAGTCAAAATGTACAAAACACACCATGCTCGGACCACTTTTGAAAGTTGTGATGTCGAAAAAGTGCACGCCGTTGTGGCGCGAAGCACATTTCCAAGTCAAAATGTACAAGACACACCATGCTCGGAGCACTTTGGAAATTGAGATGTCGAAAAAGTGCACGTCGTTGTGCCGCGAAGCACATTCTCAAGTCAAAAGTGTTAAAAACTGACGGGTTCGGAGCACTTTTGGACGTTCAGATGTGGTTTTGCATGGCCGTCGCAAGGGATTGTGCACCTTGTCAAAAGTGAGCAAAACGTGGGGGTTTCTAGCATGTTCAAAAAAAACGATGGCAGGGGTGGGGCGTTTGGAGAGGATCTGGGAAGATGCATTTTCCGTGGCAGGGCGCTGATTTCCTGAGAGGGGCTGCATTTTGGAGCATCAGATTTTCAGTTTCGGGAAGGTGATTTGGTGCAGCACTTTGTGTGACCTGGCATCACTTTTTCGTGGCAGGCGCCATACTTCAGAGATATGGGCTGGAAAAATTGCAAAATGCTGTGGTACGAGGCTGTCAGCTCTGCATACAACTTTCCATTATTGAAGGACCTCTCGCAGAATTGCTTCGTGATGTTGCCAACTTCAAAAATTGAGGAAGTCTCGCAGAATTGCTTCATTTTTGATGTTGCCAACTCCAAAAATTGAGGAAGTCTTGCAGAATTGCTTTTTTTAACGTTATCAAGTTCAAAAGTTGAGGAAGTCTCGCAGAATTGCTTCGTTTTCAAGCTTTGCGGATAGACAGATAGATAGATAGACAGCTACAATCTACAACTACAACTACCACTACACTAGACTACACTACACTATACCACACTACAGTACACAACACTACAGTACACTACAATACACTGCACTGATTACACCACACCACAACTACAACAACAACAACAGCTGCAACTGCAACTACATTACACTTATTACACATTACAACTACAACTCCACTAGACTACACCACACTACAACTACAACTACAACTGCACTACACCACGCTACATCCAGCAGTTGTGGGTGAGGCAACCACTGCAACCATTGCAACCAAGCCAAAAAACACAACTTCAACCACCTTTCGGTCCATCAATGGATTCGCTCTGCCATCCGTGATTCACAACAACCAACCTCTCCTACAGGTTTCCTATTTTTGACACTTACACTGCCGCCTTGTGCGGTACTACTGGTATTTCTTGATATCTAGATCTCCCGAGTAGTCTTCTTGATAAATATTGATATATTTCCTGTAGGTTGCCAACATACAGCCCCCACCCCCGCTCCAACATGCCCATCAGACCTGCAGGTTGCCAACATACAGCCCCAAACCTGCTCCAGCACGCCCCATCAGACCTGCAGGTTGCCAACATACAGCCCCAAACCTGCTCCAACATGCCCCGTAAGACCTGTATGTTGCCAACATACCACCCCAAACCTGCTCCAACACGACCCATAACGGGTGTGTTTCAGCCCGAACTGATAGTGCAATTGCACGGAATTCGGCCGCCATCTCACCAATTAGGCGAGTCATGGCACAAATTGTGAAAAGCCTCGTTCCACAGCCAGAGCAACCCCATCCGCCTTTGCTTCTCTCTTCTTTGCTCGCTTGTTGTAATTCCTCGTTGCCGCTTTTGAGAAACGGCACCCTGGCTGCTCTGGCGACACACTTTCATCTCGCACTGATCCTTCTTTCAACAAACGAACGGGCAATGGCGGCGATGCAGGAGCATTCTTTTCAATACGCCCAGAGGGCGACTGACTGAGTCCACTCAAGGATTCATTGGAGAGCACCGATGGAACTTCCTGGGTCACTTGTGCTTCACATTCTCCAGAACCTCGTGCCCGTCTGTAGGTTGCCAACATACAGCCCAAACCCTTTCCAACCTGCCCCATAAGCCCTGTAGCTTGCCAACATACAGCCCCAAACCCTTTACAATCTGCCCCATAAGACCTGTAGGTTGCCAACATACCGCCCACAGCCCCAACTACCCGTTCCAACATGCCCCACAAGATCTGTAGGTTGCCAACCCTTAAATCTCCAAACTTCCAACTTGGGAGTTTCCCCATTGTTTTAGTGGTTCCCTCTCCAATGGAAGTGTGGGAAACGACCATGCTGGGCTCGAACTTTGGAGTTCTAAGGTATCTGCCATGCAGATTTAGGGCAAAAGTAACCAAAGTAACTTGGTACCTTAACAATCGGACAATCGGATGCATCATTTCTAAATTATATAGGTGCGTTTGAAAATTGATGAATATATTGGATCCCCCTAATCCAGTGGTCAATCATCATGTTTCCATATGTTTCCCGGTTGACATGCCAGGGCCCTTCGGCATCTCCAGCGTCCCAGCGTCCCATGGCCCCGGACTGCGTCTCTGGGAGGTTGAAGAGGGACCTGTCGGACTGTCGACTGGGCCCCCGGTTTACGAAATTGCGTTCAGTTGCTGAACATAACTCCCATGAAACACTATGGTTTATGATACCTAGAAAACAAACTAGTATTCATGGGGTTTATAAACCAACATTCACATCACTGGGGGGGCGAGCCCAATGTAGGGATATGATAGGGATATCATTGGGATACAATTGGGATATACCTACGTTATATATCCTCCTGGTATATCCCAATGATATCCTGGTATATCCCAACTGGGATATCCTGGATATCCTGGTACAAAATGATGCCCCAAAGATTGGAGGCCTGGGTCTGCTGTGGAAACATCCCCAGGCGACAGAAATTCGCCGATGTCCAGGACGTTTTGAAGATCGGTCAAGGAGCTTTAAAGGGAAATACCCGGCCTGGTAAACGTTTACATAACGAACTGGAAAGATCCACCATGTTATAGCTGGGAAAATCCACTATTTCTATGGCCACTTTCAATAGCAAACTGTAAACGTTTACCAGAGGGTAATATGTTCGAACACTCTGAATGTGGCTATTTACAAGATTCATGAAGATTCATGAAGTTTGAGATATGGGATGGATGAGGATGGTCAGTTTTTCTGGACTTTCATTCTGGTGACTTCTTTGAGATGGGAAACCTCCTTGCGATGTCATATTGTCAACATCGAGATCTGCACTGCTCCTAGCTAGTTGTACAGCTTCTTTGGCCGTAACAAGGCCAGACTACGTCCCATAATTGTTCTGTGATTCTGTGACTGTGGCTACACTTCATAAAAATTTGATGGGCCTGAGACCCTGAGATGAATTGGTCCAGCTGGTACCATCTGGTTATTTAACATAGCCATGGAAAATCCGTGGAGGTTTTAATGGGAAAATCATCTATAAATTGGCCAATTTCCATGGCTATGTTAAATAACCAGAGGGTACCATCTGGTGAAAATAATCAGACATATCTGCCTGAAATATCTGGAGAATGTGTTTGGCAAATTCCAAACCAGATTGGAGGCCATGATTTCTGACAAAACGTCGCCTTGAAATTCCCATCCAGTGGTCGACCGGTGTCACCCACTCAATGATCCAAATATCATCAGTGGCATCCGGTCCCTCCCCATGTTGTCATTACTTTTTCTTCATCCATTCATGTATGATACATACCTTTTCAACAGTAGAATTTGCCTGGTTACTTCTGGTGCAACGTCTCGGAGCGAGTGGATGTATCTAAAATCTAAAATGGGCCAACATATCCCCAGGTCATCATGCTTAACCCATGTTAAAGCCCATGTTTGATACGAAAAAACATGTTAAACCCATCTGAAGCGCTACATGTCCGCCTTCCCATCCTTGTTTCCCCTTTTTTCTGCAAGGCCAGACGCCTATGTTTTGATCAACAGCCAGCCATGGGAGTGGCCATGGAAGCTGCGATAGTCATTGGGTTGGTTTCAGGGAAAAGATAGATTCCAATAGGACTTTACATGACTTTACTGTTCTATCTTTTTTTGGGGGTGTCATGTTGGAAACGTTGTTTTTCAACATTAAAGATTGCTTACAACCACATGGGTCTCTCCAAAAATGTGGGATTTACAACCCATTTACAGTATATGTGACGAGTTTGGGAACCTGGTTTTTGATAACCACTGGTTAAAGCCCATTCTGGTCGGTTCTATCCTAATTGTTTCGGGTTCTGGCGGAATCTATCCAAGGAACTTCCATTTTAGTTGGAGGATGAAGAAGCTACATGGTAGCATGATTCGTCTTTGTGGGATTATACACCGCTTTGAGATGTCCATCGAGGATTCAGAAAACCCATGAAAACCCAGTGTAACCAGCTACAAGGTGATAACTCAACCAAGTAAGCTAACTGGGGCACCTTGTAACAAGGATGAGCCCAGTGGCCCAGTACCAACCCCCATGGCTTCTAGACGCGGTGACCGCGGCACCTTCGGTGACCTTCGGTGACCTTCGTTGCACGGTCAGATCTTCGGACAGCCGCCATGGGGTACCGCCACCGATCCCAAATCCCAGGATATGTCATGGTTAAAACTATCGACCCATGGAGGATACTGAGGACATGGAGGATATTTCATGATTTTCATGGTTCCCATAGTTGATGATTTAGAAAAAAGTCCATCTTCGGTGTCCGAAAATCAAAAACATCGCTTGCCATGCTTAAACTTATAGTCATCGATAGTCCCTCCTCCTGTGTCTCATCTAAACGCCCCATGAAAACGCCGAAACTGCCCCGTGCGCCCCGGGTGTGCCGAGCAGGGTGTCCAAAACGGCTCAGTTTTTCAGTGCTTGTTTTGGATGCTCCATTCAGGGGAGAAACGTGGATGTTTCATCAAAATTGCTGGGAAGAATATATCTGTCAACGTACAATATGATACAATAAAGGTGTATGATATATAAAAAAGGCATGTGTGTGTGTTTTTTGGTGTGCGTGTCTGTCTATTAATGTGTTGATATTTTTGGAACATGAGAACATCCAACGACAACTGGCCATGGATCAACACAAATCAACATCTATTCTGTCATATTCTACCTATATCAATGATCCTTTCACCACTCATCCCACAACGGCTCTAAACAAATCCAGCCCAGCTAACGGTTTGGTGATTGGTTGCCTATCGGAGCTTCATCCTGGCCAGATTGTGCTTGATTCATCCACATGTCTGACAGATTTACTTCAGCACTCTTCAACAGAAATGGAGCGTTAATTTTTCCGTTTAAATTGGTTTTACCTCGTCAATCCCGCAATAGATCTAATAGCACATCCAGTGTAGTGGATCCATGACACCCTCAGGACACCTGCGACAATGTCATGACGGAGGCAGTCGCCGGGGCTGACTTCAAACCGGCAAACTGTTTCAGAATGTCAATGTTCTCTGGTCCATTCGAGAAACAGCCCGAGTCCGGTCCCTGTGGGCCATTGCCTTTTTGCTGTTGGCCAACGGGCTGTCCCTGATTTTGACAGAATTCGATTGAAGAAAATATGCAGTTTGGACATATTCTAGGGGAGGGAACTGAGGGAACTGGTCTACGTTTTGGCTGCACTGGTCCAGGTCTTGGTCCATCTCATCCTTCAAACCTTTCAACTTACTGGTTATTGGATTCAGGGTGTATGTATCAACAGAAGCGTCGATCAACCAAACAGAGGAATAACGCTGCCACAAACTCTACCAATTTCTTTACCTATCAGGGTCATCTCGCAAATTTCCTCATAAACAAGCGCTGACAAGATGAACAACAAATGAACACCGCATGTGTTTTTCATTTTTAAATATGTTTAATAGTACCCGGCCTGGTAAACGTTTACATAATACGAACTGGAAAGATCCACCATTTTACAGCTGGGAAAATCCACGAACTTTCGACTGGGTCATTTTCAATAGCTATTTGAACATCACCAGGCCGGGTACCTCTCGTATGAAACCTTCGAGATTTCGAATCACCGGAAACTCGATCCGTACGTACCGTACCATGGGTTTCACACACGGTCAAACACTACGGCTTTGTAGAAAGTCATGTAGTCATATACCCCGGCCTGTGGATTCCTATGGGACCCCGGGTACCTCTATTTTATATTTTTTTTTTGGTGGGTACCCAGCTTCGAATTCACCCACTGGGATCGTCGACCACTCGGTATGTTTTCCTCGTGGACCAGGCCCCCAAACTTCGGCAGAACCACGTGACGTGGAATCTTTCTGCCATCGCATCCTGAATTTTTTTCAGGTCTGTAAATGCCAGGTCATATCGGAAATGCCAAAGTCACACAGCCCTGGGCCCTGAAAGAGAAAGTTGCTGTTGAAGTGGATGTGATATGATATATTCATATGTATTCCTCCATATATGACACCATATATTCCTCCGTTGAATGAACCAACGAACCAACGGTACATACACACACACCATGATTCATAAAGTCTATTATCCGCCTGATCAGGGCAGGTCAAAGCAGCGTTTGTCACAGTAAGTCCAATTTCATCACTATAGCCCGGGGATCTAGGCATATATGGTGATATATGTAAATTTATACAATGCACAAACATGCATTTACATTTACAGTATACTCAAAAATTATCTATATTCATTTATAATCTATATAATTCTATGTCAGTGTCATATCATTTGGATATATACATAAAGGCACATGCTCATGCACGCATTGTTAGGCCACCTCAGACTGCTTCTCGAAGCAGTGAACGTTTCAAGAGAGCCTCTTCAAACGTGGAGGTGGGACCAAAGAGACATTTGGATTCCAAATGCTTTAATGATTCAAGCTAGATGGGTTTCTTGAATGTATTATCTAGACATATATATATATATATATTCAGATATTGTCAGATTAGAATCGCTTCTACAAATGTATACTTACATCATACATCGATTCAAATACGTCTCCCAAATGCTCTCTTTCAGGATCATAGCCCCACAGAGAGGGAGGACATGTGTAATTATCTATGTGTGAAGAATGGGTACATATTAAAGATCATGTTCAAGTCATCATAATATTCGTAATAAATAAGAACTATATAGAACTATAGGAATTCACTACATGCGAGAACATCTTGTTCTTGGTCAAAGTCTAGGGCACCCACATCCATTGATTTTGCCAATATACATGAACGTTCAGATACTTTGCGGACTCATTTCGATATGTCCTATGCATTCCTGCAATGTGCCCCCCCCCCCTAGATAGCTAAATTGCTTTATAACTCCCATAACTCTGGTTTATGATACCTATAACTATAGTTAATGGGGTTTATAAACCAACTTATAACTGGGGGGGCTCACAATGTATGTCATCCTGTCTGTTGAATGCTCCCAGTGATTGTGATAACCAACGATTCACCGACAACCATGTTTTTCTTGCTGATTCCCAACATATCTCCGAGCTTCGCACCTCACTGAACTTACAAAACGGGACTCGGGGACTATGATTTCTTGTCCTTCTGTTCCAAGAAAGAAATGTGCTCAAAGTATCTCAAAGTATCTGGGTTTCAATCAATTTTTCAGGGCACTATCCCACAGTATTCCACAGCCACAGTGGCTGCCTTTTCTTGCCCAGCGTCGAGCATCGTGCAGCTACATGCTGCTGAACAGTCGCACCACATCGGCGAGATAGCCAACGGTATTTACCTGCATCGTTCGGTTGCTGGCTCAATATGTAGCTAAGTGAGTGTGGAGATGTATCGTGAAATACGTGATATTCACTATATATTAAAGGGTTCAGAATAATTGTTGGATTGTTTTTTTTCTGGCTCAGGTTTTGGATGTTTTTTGGCTTTCTTTCCTGGTACCATTTGCCTTGTATTTGCAACAGTTTGGAACTAGAATCTGTCATTTTGCATGGTATATATTGAATGTACATATTAATTATATACATAAATGTACATATATACATACTACATATATGTAAAGGTCACGCATCTTTGCCTATTCTGGATGTGGCCAAACAGAGGCGATTATGCCAGCAAGAATTGGTATTGCCAAATTATGGACCATGGTGCCTGGGGTCCCTGGAAGTTTGAATATGGGTGCATCAGTGGGGCATACATATGCTTGCATCCATAATGTCACACTCCGGGCTGCCTAACTGGGAGGGGGGGTACCATTCGAGTTGCACCTCTCCAATTGATCCGCCAGGTTCGTTAATCCAGGGCTGACATTGAACACATACATCTTCCAATATACTGAACATTCACGGCAAACGCACATGAACATGGCATCCAACGGCAAAAGTACTAAGGAGTTCCCAAAGACCAACATCAATAAATCTATATAATATCATATATATATAATCTATATAATCTACATATACATAAACATATATATATGTGATTATATATGTATATGTCAGATATTATCAGGGATCATGGCTTTGCAAACCGCCGATGGTGCACTGCTGGGTCAGCAGGCTTGGATCCCAAGACCAGGCGACCAGTGATGGGGGCAGTTAACGATACCCGGAGAATAAAGAACCAATGTGGGGATGGGTTAAAACATCTTAAAACCTATGGGTTAACCACATTTTCGGGGGAATGAACTTGAATGAACACATGGTTTTATTAAAGCCATTTATATACCATAATTGCCATAATTCAATGTTTGGTAGCTGGTAAATGACATGAAATGAAGATCCATTTGCCAGTTTGACAGACTCATCCAACTGCAGATGCGATCACTTCACAGGTCAACAATAGCCAGTAAGCTGGTTCACAAGCTTTCCATGTCAGTCATCCCATTCTTAAAAAAAACAAAACACATATGGAGATGTCCTAAAATGGGTAATTACCCAATTGTAGTTGCTTTATTTCATGGATTTATTTCGTGGATAATCCTACTATAAAATACTATATACTATAAATAGATAACCGGGGTACCCCCGTGACTTTGGAAACCTCCACGCAGAAACCTCCCCGGCGATTCGAACTTCCAAGATTTGCGGGCAGCCCAGTGACGACCAAAATGCTGAAGGCCAGCAAAAAACTCCAGGGTGTGGCCTACGGGGATTGGGAAGATTTCATCCGTGTATCTTCTGGTAAACGTTTACAGTTTGCTATTGAAAATGGCCATAGAAATAGTTGATTTACCCAGCTATAAAATGGTGATTTTCCATAGTTGTGTAAACGTTTACCAAAGGGTATCTTCTGGAGTTTTGTTATGGAACACATGTGGAGATACATGGGAAGGAGATGGAATGATATGTTTTTCACTTAGTTTTTGAACGCATGTGATATTGGTCCGTTTGTCTTATCAATGTTTAACATTGCTTAACTAGTTCAGAGACAAACACATCTAAGAATGACTCATCCGGGTATCATCCGGAAATTCATCTGCACTACTCTGCATTTTCTTTTCTGTACATTTGGATGTTCAGTGAATTGTATCGATGTCAACCCCAGCTCTCCCATCAAAAACAGAGATTTCATCCGCTATGAACATCATAATTAGTCTCCCAGTGAAAAACCAACTGGGGCGTCTCTTCGTCTGGGGTGGTCAGCCCGAAGTTTTGACCTGGAAGACCTAACTCAGCAAGTCATGGTGTAGTTTTGGCCTGTCACTTTAGGACAACAGGCAAAAACCTTTAAAGAAATCCGTGAGTAAACATCTTTAAGAGTTGTCACAAGATTTCTCAGCCAATCAAAGTGCTTCTTTCAGAGTTTGGAAGATGGTTTTTGTTCATTTCCATCACCATGTCGTCAGGTTGTTCATGACGACTTGGAGGATCATCCCAAAAAACCCTGGCTAATATAGAAGTCCTCATGGGTTATCCAAATGGAGTACAAGTATGGTCTGGTTGGTGGTTGACCTACCCCTCTGAAAAATGATGGAGTTCGTCAGTTGGGATGATGAAATTCCCAATATGATGGGAAAGTCATAATCCAGCCATGTTCCAAATCACCAACCAGTGTATAGATCTATTAAGTCCATATTAAGATATATTAAGTCCCATTGACCCATATTACGTCCCATATTAAGTCCTGTTCCAGTCACCACCAACCAGTGGTCATGTTTACCACTCTCCGTGAGGGAATCCACCAGCCTGGCCTGGCCTCCCGTTTCTCCCAAACAAAGCCTGGCCTGCAAGAACAAGATGCGGAATTCCAAGTCGAAGTCGTGGATGAAACTCATGAAACAAATCCTGCCACGATTTGGGGAGATCCATAACATGTCCATAGCAGTACTGCTAACAGTACTGCTTCAAGAGTTGATTTAGAGCTAAATCTCTGGTTATTTAACAGTTTGCGAACTGGAAAATGATCCATAGAAATAGATGTTTAATAACCAGAGGGTAAATCTCTTAATCTCTTAATAATCATGGATGTTGTTGATTCCATGAAGAATCCATGATGAATCCATGTATGTTGTCATGGATTCCGGAACAAATATGAGGTGTTCTCATCATACTTGCTGGTGGTGGGGCCACTTCCTTGAAGTGAACATGCTCAGAAAATGAAGGGCTTTGAAACCACCAACCAGATTACAATTGGTTATATCAAGTTATATCTCGATTGTATGCCCATCATATTCCTATATTGGATGTTCTATGTTGCCATATATATATATATGGTGGTGGTTGATCAAAATTCCTTTATCCAGGAACGGCCATTCTTCGCGATAAACATATTACTTTCGCGAAACTTTCGCAAACTCCATGTTTACCTTTAGTTATATAACCAGTAGTGGTTTTAGGTCAGAACCAATGCTCACGAGAAGCCATGACTGTTGGTTAAGCGATCGAAAAGGGCCAGGCGGAACTTTCAAAAGTAGGGGTGGACAATAGAATATGACTGACTGCTAATACTTAATGGATATTCATGGTATGAAGATGTATGAAACCACCAGCCAAATGATTGTCCCATTGTAGATCCAGATTGCTGTACTACAACAATGACTCACCCAATCAAACGGATCTGAATATGGTCGCCTACGGTTGAGCCCTGTTCCTTTGACGAACAAACCCCCCTCAGGGGTTGCACCGAAAGCACAACATCCCACAACATTGTTGGGTCATGTTGGGTCATCTGGTTGGGACTGGTCCAGGTGCAGTCCTTAAGTTGGTATTTGTGAAGAAGATATGATTGCTGGCATTGACAAGCTTCCCTTGGCAGGCCATCAGGGAAGCTTAAGCGATCGAGGTTCCATGTCGCGGAGCGCTGGAGCGCGGAGCGCTGGACAGGATGGCTTTGCGCTGGAGGGTATGATCAAATGGCTATGGGAATGTTGGGGTCCCATGTTTGACCTATATCCTCTCATCAGATTGCGATCGTATAGTCACTTCATTTCGCTGACAGATTCTTTTGGCCTTCACAAGAGCAATACATTGAGGCACTTAATTAAGTTTGGCGTAATTACCTATTAAAGAATTCTAATTCAAAACGTTTGGTGCTCAACACTACCATGTTAGTTTCGACTGTGTCAGCCGCAAACGAGACACCTCTACACTTTCAGCGCTAAGAACATGTTTTTATCTGCAGGAGAGTGTGGTCAGCATACCATCGAGATCCACCAGGATTCTATATCATCCAGCTGATTGAAATCCACCATATATCTCTGTATATTGTCAGGTGCTCAACTATATACAAACCGTTACAAACCCACACAAATAGTACGTTGATGTACGTTGTATGATTTGACAATCACCACTTTTGACACACCCCGTTCCACTACAAAAACGCTTGGTTTCTACTGCCAACGGCGTGACAAACCCGCGGCACCTTGAGCCTCACCATTCCCAGCATCCCAAGTCGCGTCAAGGCCCAGTTGCTGGCATAGAAATTGCTGCCCCAAGGCAACAAACCGATGATATATCCTTCATCAAAGCCGGGGAGAAACTGAGGATGAGACTCCAGCGCGTGTTTGGTGGTCGTTGGAGCTTTGGAACATGACATACCCTCTGGTAAACTAACATAGCTACGGAAAATCACAATTTTTAATGGGAAAATCAACTATAAATGGACCATTTTCAATAGCTATGTTGAATTACCAGAGGGTAAAGCATGTTGTGTTCTGTGTATATAAAGATATATAAAGTGTCATCATCGCTTTTTAGCAGGGTTCACCAAAGGAAAGGGGCTCTGGCGCTGGCGCACCAGTGCCGCTTCTCAGGCTACGAAGCAGAATCCCTTGGGACCAACTTGGGACCAACCTGCCACGCCTGTGTTCATCATTACCGTTGAAAACATCGAGAATGTTTGCAACGAATAATCCCCAGCATATCTCGCATTTGAATAAAACTCACAAAGACTTAGCAAGTATATGTAACATTATTTCACGCTGGTTGGTGGTATCAATCCATCCAAGTTCAGTGAATTGGGTTCGTCATCGAAACCACCGACACATTTTTTTTGTGCTGATATACCCATATCATACATTGTGAGCCCCCCCAGTTATGTTTGTTGGTTTATAAACCCCATCAATGCTATAGTTATAGGTATCATAAACCATAGTGAAATGGGAGTTGTGTTCAGCAACTAAACGCTATCGTAAACGGGGGGCCCACATTGTACCCAATATTGTTGTGTGGGTCAACTCATGAAAACTCCACTGTGTTGATGCTTGATACTTCCCATCTTTGAATCGGCCATCGGCCCATGTCATATTGGTTAACATCCAGACTCCACAAATTAACATCAAAACAAGTCCTATAGAACTATATATTATATATCACTTCCAGGAATTACATGTTACAAGTACAAGTACTAACCTGCTTGGTGGTTGACCTACCCCTCTGAAAAATATGACAACTCGTCAGTTGGGATGATGACATTCCCAATATGATGGGAAAGTCATTCAAAATTCCATGGTTCCAGTCACCACCAACCAGTAACCACACTTAACAGATTTCTTCGGTGGCTTGGCCCCTTGGCCCCGCTCCACCTGAAGCGCAACACCCCGCGACCCGCGCCGCGACCCGCGCCAAGCGTCCAGCGAGACCGAACCACGGCGATGCTCCGATCCTAGCGAGACATAGCGAGACCAGTGGATCGAGATGGGGTTCTCTGAATTTTACGAGACCAGGTTTTTAAATAAGTAGACAGTCTATGATAGTGTATATATTATATATATAATATATATATGTATATCAATGAAATATATATATATATATATATATATTGTAGTGGTATATTGTACTGGTATATTGTATGTACATTCAAAAGCAGTATGATATATGATACTCTATACGTATCTATGCCATAGAGCAACTCGACTTTGCTGGTCGACCACGACGGATGATCTCAGCCATTGAGATCACCGTGGCCAAGATTCAACCAGGTCAGTCGCGCTGAGAGGTGCCAATGTGCTCGTAACCGCAGAGTTCCTGCGCCAGCTGAAAGATGAACTTAAAACTCTTGGATAAATGGAATATCCCCGTATATAATCGGATATGTATATCATATGGGTCATATCAATGGGCTTTAGTATGGTTTGTGGAATTACTAGTAACGTAAACTGTGCAGGGAGAGAAACATAGAGCTTTTGTCAGCTAAAGCAGGCGGAAGTATGAAGTGTGTCTGAAAATGACAGCCACCCCGGCCCCAAAATAGTATTTTTTCCATAAGGGAAATGATGCTAAAACATGCTAAAACATGCTAAAACATTGCAATTCGGGGAATTTCCTAATTTGGGACAAACCTCACCGTGATGGTAGTGGAAGTGGTAGTGAAAACCCTCATTTCTGTTGGTGAGTCTTGAAGTGGTCGGTATATTGCTTTGAAGGTGGTGAAATTGCTATGGGTCAACATTGGGTACACCAATAATCATCAGATTGATCCTAAACATAGACATTTGAATCTGTGGTCCCTCTTTAAATTTTGACCCAAACCCAAAAATCAAGTGAAATTCCAGTTTTTGCATTGTATCGCTAAGTATCCGTTTTAGTACATCTTGAAATCCAGTGGGACTTAGTGAAATTCCAGGTTTTTGCGATACTTTTTTGGTAATGTCAACCCTGGATTGATAAACCCCTAGGCTGTTTAATTGGGAGGGTACCATTTAAGTACCATATTATGACTATTGGAGGAGTACCCCCTAATTAATAAACCAGGGTTTAGCAAAATCCGGGGTTGACATTACAACATTTCCATCGCTAAGTCATCCTGCATATCACCCCCCTCCCACAGCCCGGACACCCCGAAACCGTTTCGGGTTTTATTTCAGCGAGAGTCGATCATCCACCACGGCGTCAAAGCCCTGCCGAGTCTGGCAGGAGACAATGTGGAGCCCAAGTGACTTCAGTTGATGTTCACCTATCTGACTATAGATTACTGTAGATTACTATAGATTACTATAGATTACTGCAGATTACTAGAGATTACTATAGATTACTATAGATGTCTATATATAGATATATGATTGATATATGATTGATATATGTACCTGTCCAATTCTTTTCAACCATAGTTACGCCAATTATTTCCACTTTTAACTTAGCGATCGCGCGGCCCACATTGTACCCATTCATATCCAAGAATCTTGGAAAGTGCGGCTATTTGGGGACCCCATGTTACCCCTACATTCACCATTATTCCAGTGAGCTTGGGAAAGAAAACCTCACTAAATACCAAAGATGCAGCTCCAAATGTGTCTGTTTCATGGGTGACCAAGCCCAAGATAAACAATGAACAAAAACACAGGATTTTGGTCAGTGATGCCAGATCTTTTTGGTGAGAAACTTATGATAAACGATGGGATTTGGACCAAGAAATGATCGAAGAAATGTGGTATGTCTCATTTTTTCGAGGCCGAAAAATAACTCCAGCAAAATTGCTGTTCAGATCCATCCCAAGAAGGGGAAGTTCCTGTAACATGCAACATGGCTAATCTTGGATACCTTGTAGAAAAAAAAACACAAAAGATCAGAGTACATATTGGGAAGATATTAAGCCAATCAAAACTACCCTTCATCAGTTGGTTTACTTTGCTCAAAAAGAAATTCAAGGTGGCCACCCACAAAAGATGGTAAAGTTTGTAAGTTTACTGAAACTTAGTGAAACTATGGTCTATTGGGTATAGCACCTCCATTTAAGAATAGATGTTCTCATATCAAACCTTCATGTCTAGATGATTTTCCCATCAACCACCCTTCAGATTTTCCAATTTTCCCATATTTTCACAGCAGTCGTGACCTGCACGAGGCTCCAGATGGACCACGCCAGAAGCAACAGCTGCGCCAGCCAGAAGGCCAGGAATGGCAGCGACGCCTTCCACTGGATCCTGGGTAGCGCGAGCTGCAAAGAGATATAGAGTGAACCAATAAGATGTGTCCACATACGAAACCCCCCAAAAAACAAAGGACTAGTTAAAGTTGTATTCATATGTATTAATAACCTAAAGAAACTCTGCACATGTTTTTTTTGATATAGAGATGGATTAAAACTTCAACGCACCATTTGAACCATATAAAAAGGGGATTCACAATGATCAACATGCATAAATCCCAGTGATTTTTGGTGAAGATAAGGCTGCAGCAGGTCCTGGGTCTTGGGTACAGGCCTCAACCCAGGTTCATAGGACTCCACCAGCTTGCGGGGTTGCCATCCCATTAGGTACATACCATCTGGTTATGACTAACATAGCCATGGTATAGATGGCCCATAGAAATAGATGGTTTACCAGTGGGTAACTCCCATGATTTGAGTGTCTCTATCGACCCAATTTCTATCCCCATTTATGATTTATATGATCCATCTTCATCACTTCTCTTAAGACCTGTGAATAACACAGAATCATAGAGACTCTTAGATGATCACCAGCATTTTGATAACAAATTACAACCAATCTTTTATTCCCAATGCCCTACTGCGGATATTGAGCATCAAGGATCATCTTACGGATACATGCAAAAGATCAGTTATACTTCTTTCACGACGGCCACACTTCTGGCAGGTCTGTGAGGTGAGGTATAGACTAGAATTGGAGACTTGAGCATTTCAGATCTACTTGCGGATACAGCATTGCCAGGCCGCAAAGCAAGGGACAGAATTTACGGTTTCCAAGGTATAACCAGTAACCAGCTGCCCAGCTGTTCGTCGAAACCATTGGGATAGGACCAGATTCCCAGCAAATCAGGAGCAACCTTTTGGGATCTGTTTGGTTGGCCTCACCGGCAGCTTCCAACTTGTTTCAGCAAGGCTCATGCGATAGAGCTCCCAACATCTCAAGTATCGTATCTGCACAGGCAGAAACACCAACATGCAAGATGGGCGCCCCGGTTGCAAAATTGGTCAATCAACTCATCAAAGTTTTGTCAAAGTGTGGACATGTCTATCATACACATCCATAAACCATCGAATTTGCCGCCTGAAAGCGATAGAGGTCGCCCTCTTTCACGCTCATCCCGGCCGCTTGTTTCGTGATGGCCTGGTGATGTCCGAAAAATGGGAGTTGGCCAAGGTCAGAAGAGTTTGTTTTGGGGGAAATGGCTTTGATATCAGAATGTATATCATCGTAATTGATGGGATTTTCGCATGGGACCCAGTTATATCATGGGGATAGTTTACAAGCGTGATATTATAAATATGGCAGAATATGACTGGCATCTTATTGTGTATAATTAATGGTTGCATAATAGGCAATAAGCTTATTTGTCAACTTTTCAAATTACCATTTTTGAGGAATACCAATGCCTGCTATGAGGGAAATATCAACCAATAGTTGACCAAGCAAAATGACCACTATAGTAGTACCTCTTATGTTGAGTCATGAACTGTTTTAGCCCAAAACACAGCCATACCCCACAGTGAATTCGTTACGAACTTCAAGACACACCTCCTGAGCTCAAAACTTCTCCTGAGCAAACTGCTGATATGTTCACTACCAAACATACATATGGAAAAACAAAGTCAACGATTTATAGGGTAATGTCTTCTTCAAATATATGAACTAGCATCCCAGTTCAGATATATTCCCAGTTTGATATTCCCAAAAAACTTAGTGAATTTGCATCCCAGTCCTCCCCTTAAAACAACCATAGATTCCCTTATCATATCTCCATATTTCATATGCATCCCATACGCTGGGAAACCCCAGCTGCGCCTGCAGGGTTTTGTTGGCAATCTCCGGGTGCAGTTCGTTGAAGGCCGAAAGGAGACCCATGTAACTCAACTCCTGACAGCGATGGCTGCGATGGCTGCTGAAACGAATAGGTGACTGGTGACTGGAAGCCAGCTGTAGGTATCACCGTTTTTTTTTTAATGTTTTTTTTTGGATACGTGAATATAGTAGATAAATGATACAACCTCAAGTATGATCAACTTCTTTGGGGTATGAATAGTCTGGTATGAATAGGCCTTGTCGATGATCAGACCTCAATTTTGGGGCAAAAAAGCCACTTTTGGGCCGGGCAATCTGAGGACCCAAGGCTCCAGCGAATCGGAGTCATCGAAATCACATGTCCAAGATCCAATCGCTTATGCATCTGATTCAACGCACATCCACATGGATTTCGAATAAATCAACGGTAACATGTTAACATTATACATATAACTACATACCTATACATATTATATACTGTATATATATATAGGTTTGTTTATATGTATTTGCTGCACAAACACACATCTATATCACAAACAGTGTCTGCCCCAAAACAGGTCACTGAATATTTGGCTGCGAATACAGGTGCCATTGTGGCACCTCGAATGTCATTCTTTCAACATCCTTCGGGTAGTCATCAAACATCTTCAAACGTACTGTACCAACGGTTCAATTTGGTTCAATGACTTTTCGAGGCTAGAAATCTGTGAGCAACTAAGAAACAAACAGATCAACATCCTTCACCACCATCACCCGTAGAACTAGTATGTCTTTTATCCCAGAGGTAGTCAGGAATCGATCCCTGCCAGTCCTGAAGGGCGAAGCTCAAGATGAGCACTGCAAAGACGATACCTTAGTCCCAACGATCTCCGCTGAGCATGGGAAAGGGGCTTATGATTTTCCTCAGTGATGGTGGTCCATCCTTTTGTAAAACAAATGTGGGGTCGTGTGGGGTCGGCAAAGAGTGGGTAAGTTGGTTGAAACGTGTGAAACATGCCGCTAGTATGGTTGAAATGGTAGATCTAGATGATATAGTCGATGTATCTACAGTTGGATGGGTAAAAGCAGCTTACAACCAAGGGGCCCAACATGGTAATGGGATAGCCTGGTGCCCAATCCATCCGGGCAACCACTTGCTGAATGGAATGATCACCCAAAAAGCTGCTGGGCACGACAGGCGAGCCCTGTTGATGCAGCTATTAATGCAACAGATTCATAAAGAGTTCGGAACTCGATTGCCACCACATATCATCTGCTTCTACCATCACTCAAAAGATTGCTAACCTTGTAGATACCATTCCATTTCTTTCATACACAGGAACTGACATGTTCCACTGACCGGCAGTGGTATCAATTGATTATCTCAATGGGTCATTCAAAGTATGTTTTTCACGATCTAAACTGACCGGGTCAATCATTTAGAGCTATGCCCGCATATGTATACAAAGGTTTTTGATTAAGTACCTAGTTCTCAACGAATACAATTAGCTTTGTTTTCAATATCATACATTTCGTTCGCCCAACTTATTCATTAACCGTTAAACCAACACAATCATACATAATCCAAGTTTGCTAGTTCAACCAACCACCATGTCTTGTTGCTTGATTTCTACCTTTCTCTGGTCTGACTGAGCCACCAAAGACCAGGGGTAGCGCCAGCAGCCAAGCGATGCCATGCAGAAGACCCAGGACGCCAAGGAAGTTGTAGGCATCGTTGCTGGCTTCCAAGTAATAGCTGGTCCAAAACCTGGATGCTGGTGACCGTGGTGACAAAAAAAAACAGGAATATTAATAGGAACTCAACCATCCAGACAAATGGAATAAGTTGGGGATTCAGCCAAGAACTGAGATTTCCAATGGATTTAGCTTTAACGATAGGTTGAAATCCAGAAACATGAGGGGTTCAAGCAACAGAAGCGTCTATCAAGGTTTCTTCTTGTCGAAAGAGTAGAGATGGGTCAAACTAAAAACCCACTAGGGATCTGTGGAATGCTCCATGTACTGATATGGCACTATTTCATACATTTCATACTATATTTACCTAGTGTGTCACTCTTGGGGATAAATGTTCGTACATACTACACATATTTGTGTGTATTGTATATAGAGAAATCGTGGATATGGATGGTCATGTCACCATGTTTATCTTTACGTATCACACATAAGATAAATCTAGTGTAAAGGTTTACCTCACACCATCATGACACCATTTACATGCGTGGTTTAAAATCCAAAAGGAATACACAATATTTACCCTCTGGTAATTTAACATAGCTATTGAAAATGGTGATTTATAGTGGATTTTCCCATTAAAAATGGTGATTTTCAATAGCTATGTTAGTTTACCAGAGGGTACATAGAAGTCCCATACATTTGACCGCTTCAAATGGTAGTTGCTGACTATCTGCAGATCTGCGAGCGGCAGGAGTGGAGATCCGGCGGAATATGCCCAAACTCAGAGATGATAAACCAAAACATGTGGAGGTTTCCTGAAATGGGGGTATAATCACAGTTCTCATCCATTTTAGATTGGGATTTTCCACCCAAAAAACCAACCAGCTATTGGGGATTCCCCATTGATGGAAACCCCCAAAGGGTGAGGCCAAGCCATCAAGTGGTGCCAGTGCCAGCCTCGCACAAAGGAACAATCCAAGTCATCACTGGGACGACCCCGATGGAAATTTATAGAATCGACGTGGCTTCCCCACGAGTTTAATTGGCTTATCCCACCCAACTCTCGAATATTATATATATATGTATATGTATATGACATAAACCATCATGAGCCCTGTTAAAAATCAACATTAACTATCTGGGGGGGGGACCACACTGCAATATGTGGGCTATACACTCAATCACCTTTAACATTGGTTTCCCGTTGTGATGCACCCAGGCGGGCCAACATTCGGTTTGGGCCCCTTTCAACATGCCCTCGAAAAGGAACCCCACGGTGACTGAAGTGGAACATGAACAAAATGGATGATGACTTTCCCAATCAATTTTGTGGGGATATTCCCTTACAATAGCCCTTACATAGGTCTTTTATATGGTAGGTACCCCCAATTTAGGTTCCTGAAATGGCCATTGATTTCTGGCCATGTTTAGCTTCGCTGTTCATCACGAATATGCTGGGCTGCTGGATTTGGATTTGACCAAATATCATTGGAGTTCCACATTTCTGCACCTGCTGAGCGTGCACATACCATGTTCTCCCTGGCTTAACATTTGAATCTAACATGTTATCCCATAAAATGGCCATAACCATCGTATCACCATCTGGCCATTACCTTTTTTGTTTCATATCCCAATCTTGTCCAAATATCACATTATGTAGATGTGCACATATATATATATACATAGAGATAGCCCATACACATATCCCATCTATTTATACATATTCCAATGTCCAAGATGTATAGAAATCATATTGCCGTGTATTCAAAATTCCCCATTGCATTACCATGATTCAGCGAGACACCCTGGCAGATAGGAAATCCAGCCCCAAACGCTCAAAACTGCAGTGAGCACCCATGCTGCCAAGGTCAACCGCCTGAGCAACAGGAATGAGCATTTATCATGGAATTATGGTAGCTAAATGTAGCAACAAATTGGTTATATTATATTTATGTTTAAGCTTCACTTTGACATACTTTGACTATGGTTTCTGATGTGTTATGAAGCAACTTTTTAAGCCATCCTTTTTATGAAAGCCAGTCCACAAGGTCCGTCCCTAAAGGTGGACGTAGCAAGACTAGCTATCTTTAAAGGCTACAAAGGTAGCATGGCTGAAGCCAGATATCAACCCTGTTGCATCGCCACATGTTGTAGCTCTGCAATCTGTAGGTGCTTGACCTATCAGCCGTCCATGTCTGGGGATACCATATGATACAATCAGTTGTTCTTTGCGGATGGTACCCTCTGGTAAACTAACATAACTAGTGAAAATGGCCCATAGAAATAGTTGATTTACCTATTAACAATGGTGGATCTTCCCATAGTTATGTAAACGTTTACCAGGCCGGGTATCTTAGGGTCAAGTACCATAGCATGGAATTGGATGGAATGAATGTTGGGGATTCCATCCAGGTCCCCAATGAGATTGGACAAACTGGAGTCCCCAATGATCCACTGGCTGGTCCCAGCGACTCCAACTTGACGCACAGGAAATTCGCCTGGCGAATGGGGTGGAGGGCCTTACCTCTCGGCAAATCACTTAAAATCATCATCTAAAGGATGGAACACATGAAGGAAAGCAAAACGGAACATTGATGATATTGAAGTCTCATGGTCATGCAAAAAAAAAACAAATTGGCAAATTTCAAATGGTTGACTACCAGCGCAAGAATGAATGAGTTCAAACGCCCTTGGTCGTGTGCTAATCAATGTGGGGCCCACCAGCTATGTGTTGGTTTATATGTCATCCAACTGTAGATATATCATTTGACTTATGTACCATATAATTAGCAGAGTTAGCCAAAGTTAGCCTACTTATCCACCAAGGTATCTATTATCCTTTCCAGGACCCCACATTGTAGCGATACCCAGTACCTGTGGGTCAAAGTGAAGATGAAACTCAACCGGTTCTCACGGATGTCTCCCATGGTTTCTCCAAATGTTGTGGGGCTGATCCTAAATAGCTCGCAAACAGCAAGTGTTTGCTGGGTAGTGTTGAACACATGAAATAAGCCAAATACGTTTGGGGGGCGAAACTTGATAGATAAAGAGCTACAATGACCAACGTCCCCTCCTTGTGGATATCTACAATAGCTTGGAGCAACCCTGTTACAGGGTTTAACCCGGTTCCAGTTGGTGGTACCCAGGCGTGGTTGGAATTCTTCCGACGCTGCCTGGCTGGAAGTCTCAATCTCCTCGAGAACCAGCTTGCGGACTTCCTTCCCTGCCCAAATGGATTTAATGGTCGGTCGGTTAGTTGGTTCACCGAGTCCTGGAGTTCTTGGGCCATAAAAGGTGATGATTTCCCTTATTAATTAACACCATGATTCCAGGGCTCGGTCGCGACATCCCAAGACATCCCAAGAGCCTTTTGGCCCAATGGAAGGTGAGGTCAAGGTGGTTATTTTTTGTCCAAGTTCAAGATGGTGAAAGTTATGAAGCCACATTGTGGGACCCAAATGATAGCTAAGTATAGCTAATTGATTTATATAAGTTTGGAACAAAGGTGTGGAATTGATGGATTTATGGTATGGTCTATGGAGTTTATGGATGATGATGATGATGGTAGATACATCCTTCGCATTATGCACTAGCAACCAACTTATATGACTTTTGGATACTTTTGGGGGCCCACAAAAAGCAGTTCTTTCAATAGGATGCTTTCTTCGGAAGATCCCCTCGAAGAACGTTCTCTAAAAATCTCTGTGCTTTCAACTCATTGGTTTCCTCCTCAAAAGTTGCCCAAAAAAAAGGTAACCGTAACACCACTCCAGCAAAACCACAAAAAAGCGTGCATGGAGAAGTTCAATGCATGTGGGGAGACATAACAATCTTCCGGTGGGCATGACCATCCCCATGGTGTCCCGTGGGGTCCATTCGTAGCTTCCCACGTTGAATCCCTTCCTGCTGGTTGGTGCGGCACATGTTTCTTGGTTGACCTACCCCTCTGAAAAATGATGGAGTTGGTCAGTTGAGATTATTGTTCCCAATATATGGAACAAAATAATCCAGCCATGTTCCAGTCACCACCAACCAGTGTTTCTCTGCCTATTTTTGAGCACTACAAATATATATATCGCATGTACGCTGTACGCAGCCCGCCTTTCACCGCTTGCATCCTTGGCGCGAATGGGTTTCTGTTGCCATGGCAAGCTGGGAAATCCCCCAACTCAACCGATGTTTCGCAGGAAAACAAATCATCTATCTGGTTGGTGGTTTCAAGCCCTCTGAAAAATATGAAAGTCAATGGGAAGGATTATCCAATATAGTATGGAAAATAATAAATGTTCCAAACCACCAATCAGCTATCAATATATTCGTTGCCAACTAACTAAGTCAATGGAAAAGTGATGAGACAGTCATTGAGATGATACTTGACAATGGGAACATCATTGGGGGGGATGATGGCAAGTTCATGGACAGTCTTAGAAAACAACCCGTTTTCGTCGCCAAATGACCGACCTTCCGCACTTAAGGGATGGTCTCCCGATTTTCTCCATGGCCTCCCGTACCAGAGTTGCAGTCGTCTTTCTTCCTCCCCAAATTGGGGATTTCTCAATGGATGAAACAGCCTGAAAAAAACATCCACCCATCAGGACCTGGGTCAGAACCTGGGTCAACGCACTGCTTCCAAGCGGCATCACAAACATCATCAGAAGGAGAACCTGATGTGAAACCCCTGAGATTTACCCCCAAAGGACTCCGGTGTCCCGAATTTTGGGATCTACACATGGGAAAGCCACATCCCATGGACAGTTTGCAGGATATACATGGATATAGCCTACTATGAAATGGTTTGTGGCTGGTGATGGCTGCTGTATTCGGCATAAAACCAGATCTTACTTCGGAAATGAAACCTGGTAGCTCGCCATTATTTGCCATTTCTATAACGCCTAAGAACATCCCTGTGCACTTACCTCTTACAGTGAGCCTTGATGGCCGTAAAATCTAGCAAGGTGGGATTGGGCCGTATAAACAAACAGGGGAGCCCGTAGTAGCAGTGTTTAGCATGGTTTTAGCCTTCTTTGGCTCAGAGATCTGCCTCAAAATCAGGTATTACTACCCTATTACCTCTCCAAAATTGCCCTTTCAGGACAAAACATCTCCTAAGCAACTGATGAATCATCAAATCTTTGGCTTTCACCAAGGTGCTGGATGCAATGCAACGATCTGAGCAACAGAGAGATAGTCCAGGAAACCGGGTCCTGGCAAGTGGATGTTTGAGACTCGGCGTAGAACATGTCGAAAACCATGTCTGAAGTCTGAAGCTCCATAGCTTTCGTGAAACCTGGAGGGTATTGAGATGTTTTTTTTGATTTTAAATTGATCTCAGATTAAAGTGGAGATGAGCTTTGAGAAATTCTAAGATGAGTATATTTGGAAAGCCATAGCCTCTGACAATATAACATACAGTGGCTTTCGCTATAGATGACCAACTTCAAGAAATACTCATAGTAATATTATGTTTTCTTTGCCCCTAGCTATATAAAATCATCAGAGCTTCAAGATTTCATTGTATCTCGTTGATTGAAGCTGGATTAAAGCGGATGAAAGATCAAACATGTACTGCTCGATCATTCAGGATATGAGGTCTCAAAAGCTTTGAACCGCCATGGAAAGAAAATCTGCTGGATGCAAGTTTGGAATTTTCAGCTGTGAATTTAAATTTTGAACTAAACCTGTTCAGCATCAAATGCATGGCATCATTGTCTGTTGACTGCACCGTTGAAACGTATTTACCAACTGCGTCTATCTCATATGATCTAAATAGGCTGGTGTCACCCATGTATATGCAGAAATATAATATATATATATATTCATATATATATATATATTCACATATATATATATATATATACATATTCATATAATTATATATATTCACATATATATATATATATATGTATATATATTCACATCATATATAAATATAAATATATTCACATACATATATATATATATATATATCATACAACATGAACAACCCTAACATCAGGTCGGAGATGTTTCCCGGATATGCCCCGTTAAAACATCGGTCGTTCCTTCCGGTGTGAAGAATCGTGTGGTGCACAGGAGCATGCAAAGCACGATGAACACTTGAACGAATCGCCTTGGCGAAACACTGGCGAAAGCCGGTTTCCGCCATTGGAATCCAATTCCGAAACAGCTCCTACGCAACATGCTGGAGATTAGCGGCACCTGCACAATAGCTTTATCGTGTCCAAAACCCCATGGATCGCTTGCAGCTTCAAGTCCTGAACTGAGAAAAAAAACACAATTCATCAAACAATGTTTTTTGGCAGGGCAACGATGGGATACATGCATGTTCCCCTGTACTATGTGTAAATCTATAAATGCAAATATCACAAAAGACACAAAAAAACATATGGTAGAACATGACACCTCACACATGTTAATGGCCTTAAATGGTCCTGAAACAGAGACTCCACAAGCATTCCCAAAGCAACATCATAGTTGAAGGGACCGAATATGTGTCTAACAGGATGCACAGAAACTGGAGTATCAATACTTGTCATCTAATGATCATCGACTTATCCTTCAAAATATCATTTTATCATCATTGTTTATTCTCTGATCATTTATTCATCACTTAGACTTCATGATGATGCAGTTGTATCATTGCCCTATCATTTACCCTCTGGTATATAAACTAACATAACTATGGAAAATCACCATTTTTAATGGGAAAACTCACTATAAATGGCCATTTTCAATAGCTATGTTAGTTTACCAGAGGGTACCATCACAGTTTCAAGTCGTTACACCAACCCCAACCATCCCTCCTCTGTTTTCCAAGTGACGCCCAGTGCTTCGCTCGAGTCGTCGTGCTGCCGGGCAGCGGCAGACCGCACAAAGCGCAGAAGAAAATGAAGCGCCGAGGGAAGACCGCGAGGACTGTGGCAGGGATGGGGGAATTCTGTGGCTGAATCAGCTCATTTCTATACTGATTCTGGCGATATGTTGTGGTAGAATTAGATTATATATAATAATAGGTAGATATACATATACATATACAAAAACATATACATATACATATACATGTACATATACATAGTATACACATACAAGAACATATACATGTACATATATACATATACATATATATATATATATATACATTATATTTATAATAGTTTAATATCATACTATTATTGATATCATTATATATACAGTATATATATGTGTATATATATATATATATTGGTATATATATATAAACATGTATACTGGTATATATAAATATGTATAAAGATATATAACAAATAAAAACAAAAAACAAAAAAGCATGCACAAGGTCCTCAGAGTTTCAAGAAAAGCTCCGGGACTCTGAAACACGCTCGTCTCCTTCCGCCTTTCGCGCCTGTCTCGTCCTCCGTCTCGGGGTCCTCAACGGTGACGTTTTTGTAGAACAAGTCCAAACGCATCTTCCTGAGATCGCCCAGCAGCTGAGTTTCGTTTTTTTTTGGCAACGATGTCTACATTTCATGGCTGTATAATAGGATATAATAGGGCAGTATGACTGAGTTGTGTGAGGTTTTGAGAGCTCCAGTTGAGTGTTTGTTTTGAATTTTTGAGTGAACAGAACATAATGGAACTATACAAAATATAATACACCGCCATATGTTCATGGTGTTTCAACCACCCATTAATAGACCTGGTAAATCTTGGGGATGATATGGATATCCCATGGCTCCTCCAACATCAGTGCTGTTTGGAAATCAAATGAAACAAATGAAAGATTGAAATCAAATAGGAATTAAGATATTCAATCGACACATCAGTGTGACTTCTTGGTAGAAATAAAGATCAAAAATCGTCCCGTCTTCAGGTAAACCGCAGCAAAACGGAGAAATCCGGTGCTTCAAGCGGCCCACAAATATGGTCAAGAAAATCGAGCGACTTCATCATATCCCATAGGATCCATGTATGCTATATATGGTAACATTTACCATCAATATACCCCAAATGTTAGTTAGCATATATACCAGCACCATGGATCCTATGGGTAAGATTTTAGGGGGTTTTCACCACATTTGGACGAACAAAATCCACGTGTCCAAGTTCGTATATGTTCACCAATCCAACCTACCTCTTGGAACCATCATTACATTGCTTACAAAGTTAGCCTCTGGTAGTTTAACAAAGCTATTGAAGCCAAGCCCATAGAAATAGTTTATTTACCAATAAAAGATAGTGATTTTCCAGTTCGCAAACTGTAAACGTTTACCAGGCCGGGTAGCCACCGTAGTTTTATAAACCAAAAAGGCCAAATTCGGGGGCAAGGGCAGAATCCATGGGCCGTTTTTTATCTTGGTTGAATCCATAGAACTTTCCGACTTTCTACCAATCATGGCCATGTGCCCAAAAATATGACTTGGATTTGTAAATGTAACTAGATGATGGAGTTCCCAAACAGTTGTGTTTTTTTTTAAATATGTATAAATATGTTATCCACTCAAACGTTTCTTAGATTTTATCCTCAAAACCATATGTCCCATAGTTTTCACAATTCAAAACATATATTTCCATCATTTTCAATCATTTTCCCATCATTTTCCCATGGTTTTTCCCATTTTGCCGGCCAAATCCCCAGCGCTTTTGTTAACAAAAGCCAGGGCACGCCAGATTCTTGCTCTCCAGAAATGATTCATCAGGATCCACCGCCAAAACACGACTCCTAGGAGCGCGACGGACTCCGAACTGCCAGGCTCATATAGTTTATATATAGCATCTATTCTATTTATTGTATTACTCTATGTATATATATAATAAATGTGTACATATATGTATATATGTATGTATGTATCCATGAGTATTTAGATATTCATAATATTGCTGGATTGATGAAGTAATTTTCGAAGTATCTGTATTCATGATACTACTGCATGTATCTACACAATAGTATCTATATTGTTCATTCTTTACATACTGATGTAGAGAAGAAAAAACACACCAGTGACATCCCGCGGGAGTGGTTCGGTCACTCCCGAGGTTCGGCACTTTAAGAATGGCCGGGATCCAGGTAAATCCGGGAATTCTACGGATGACTCTGGTGCTTAGGGATGGGGGAATGGGATGATTGTTCATAGGCATGGATTGGATAATGAAACCCCATTACGTTTAGCACCAGTAAGCTGAATCGGCATGAATCAAGCATGGCAAATCTTTGAAACACTTTATGACGCCAATTGACTTAAAGTGGTTTGGTGATGGATACGATCTCGTTCGGTGTAACCTGGGTTACCTGGCTTCGCTTGCAGTGGGCGTCACAGAGAATGCAGAGGAAGAGTGCCTAGTGATGGCCCTATCGTCGGGGGAGCACGTCAAAAATAAGTATATTCCATATGCCACTGTTGCGTAACATGATTCTACGGTTCCCCTACAGTGCAGTTTTGAAGCACCTTCGAAGGGAATGGTGCAACCGCAAGACATTTTTTTCGACAGGTGAAGCAAATGGTCTTCAAAACACGGACCAGGGACCACGCCAAGAGGCATTTTTTCGAAGGTCACGTTGCGAAAATCCGGATCGCTGAAATATGGAATGATGACATTGTCATTAAAAAGGGGCCTTGGCTGCAGATCATGAAAAAATGTGGCTGGATCGACCGGCTCAGTTCCAGTCTGAGAAAACCGATGAAAACCTGTTCATATATTCATGATACCCCTTTTGGTATGTTTCAAAAAAATGACACAATCGTAGGAAGAACACAAACACGATAATAATATATAATAATCATCATCGCCATCATCACCAGTCCATTTGCACGAGTGAAAGATATGCTTAAAATCAATCATGATTCACGTAGTCCCAACACTCCAGATACAAGGGGGGAACAATAGCTAGATCAAGAGGTGAAATTCAGGGAATTTCATTGATGAATTTCATGGAATGAATTTCCTGTTCCTTGTGTCTGTAATTGACCTACGCTTGGAGCAACCATTCACCGCAGCGTAGCCGAGCTGCTTCAAATCCGTGGGACACTTGGCGATCAACTCGTCGATACTGGGTTTTCCGTGCATCTCCTAAGCTACAGCTGCGAAGTGAGAAATCCATGAGAAATTCATGACAAGTTGCATCAATTTACCATACCTGAGGACGCATCTTTAATTATTTAATCATATCTAAGATGTTCTAAGATGTTCTAAATATCCTCCGACAGTTTTCCAATCGTTCAAAACGAACTTTGGCAATCCTGGTCCTGCTGTGTTTTTTCCGACACATGTGACTTGTTTGGCCATTAAAAAATATAACAAGTGAGAATTTCTTTGGGAAAAAGGCCAACTAACATCTCACCAACAAAAAACAATGGGAATATCGTAATACCGGTACCTCAAGCCACCAGCATGGGGTCGACATCAATGTGCGATACATTTCAATACAATATGTCTAATAGAAACATCAACACATGTTGCATATACACATAATATCAGGCATTCTAGATTTACCACACGTCACAGAACCATTTACCAGGCGTATGTATATAATCCATGTGCTGCTATATATATATATAATGGTAACATTTACCATCAATATACCCCAAATGTTAGCATATATACCAGCACCATGGATCCTAGGGGATATAGTAATATTCTTTAAGTCCGTCCAATGTTCATCAATGTTCATCTAGATTTAATCCTCAGATGGAAACGGATGGACAGCAATTTGCCATATTTTGCCACTATGTTTGGAGTAATCTATAATATATGTTCTTTTTTTGGTGGGGTTTGGCTTCCTACTTGGATGTGCATCCCACTTAGCAAGTAGTTGATAATCCATATATGTATATATATATAACCCCTAAAATCCCAGATATAAGTGGTGATATTCCATATATATATATAATACATATATAATACATAATATACATATACATACATATATATATATATACATAATAGAATTGGGGGTATAACTCCCATTTACTAAGTGTGGCCCCGCACCCTGTCCCGGCACCACTCCCCACATCCCTCTTTGGCTCGCTCCAAGAGGCATCCGTTTCTCCAAGAAGGATGAAGTTCCGTCGGGCGCCCTGGGCCACGCGCATCTGATGCTGCCACTTTGGGTCAGATGTACTGCCTGAGCCGGCGTCCCGTAACAGAACGGGGGGGGAAAGGGTTGACCCTTTTAAAATGTGGAATACCCTCTGGTAAACTAATATAGCTATGGAAAATCACAATCTTTAATAGGGGAATCAGCTATAAATGGGCCATGTTCAATAGTTATGTTTTATTATATAAATGGCGACAGGGTATCATGGGATTTGTGATGGGTATCATAGTGTGCTATGCGTTTTTTGTCCAAAAATGATAAACCATGGACAAGTTTTGGATAGAATCAGCCGACTTTGGGATAATTCACAGTGACTATATAGTGACTAGATCAAATTAAACGTATATATATATATGTATGTATGTGTATATATATATATATATGTATGTGTATATATATATATGTATGCATATGTATATGTAAATGTATATGTATCTGTATATGTATGTGTATGTGTATGTGTATGTGATGTGTATGTATATGTACGTACGTACGTAGGTACGTATGTATGTATGTGTATATATATATGTATATATATATATATACATATGTATGTGTGTATATATATATATATAAATACATATATATATATATACATATATATTTATATTTACATATGTATATATGTATATGTATATGTATCTGTATATGTATGTGTATGTGTATGTGTATGTGATGTGTATGTATATGTACGTACGTACGTAGGTACGTA